>Ga0209518_1000225_pt1 | contig 75882 bp, 98 predicted proteins | sample RifGroB1_FD_183993 | JGI IMG/M metagenome (GOLD analysis project Ga0209518, IMG submission 183993) | Groundwater microbial communities from Rifle, Colorado, USA - Groundwater B1 (SPAdes) (version 2) | ecosystem: Environmental > Aquatic > Deep subsurface > Groundwater | place: Rifle, Colorado... | reverse complement strand
GGGATTCCGTGATATGCTCAGTGAGCTCGTCCGGAGTGGCAGTCTCCGGGTCGATCGGCTTGACTGTCCGGGCCTTGGCCGACAGCTCTGCCCGCGCCTTCACGTTGTTGACCTGGTCGGCTATCTGCTTGAGCGTCTTCTGCTTCGTCTCTATGATCTGCGCTGTAGTATCGGCGGCCTTCTGGGCAATCGCGGCCTTGCCCACTTCGCCCTTGTCCGCGAAGGTCTTGGCCTCGTTCATTTCCGCTTCCCACCGGTCCATCGACTCCATTACGGAGTCACGGTAATCGAGGTAAACTTGGCGGGTCCGGTCGACATGGTCGGCATCAGGATTCTCTTCCTTGGCCAGCACCTTCACTGCTTTGACGGGGTTATAGGAGGCATGCTTCGGATCCGCCCACTCGGCCACTTTCGGATCGCTGATCTCGGTTGCCGCCACTTCCTTGTCATGGTTGAAATCGGCCGGAGCGTTGTTCTGTGCCTTCGCCGTCTTGAGCTCCTGCTTCTGGACCTCGGCCACCGCCCGGGATTCCGGGGTGCCGGCCAGGATCTTCTTGGCGAAGTTCGTGGTCTGCTCTTTAGCCAGTTTCGTACCGAAGAGAGACTTATCCACTGCGGCGGCGTAAGGACCGGCCCCGATACCGCCGACAGTTTCAAGGATCAGATCCTCCGCTTTTATCTCCTCACCCGCAGCGACCATACCGGCAGCTTCAGAAACCGGCTCACTGGCAACTTGTACGCCATAGTTTGCAGCCTTGCGCCCAATCTTTGACTTGAATGTCTGTTCCGCCATTGTTGCCCGGGCCTGACTATTCACGTAGAGTTCGGTTGCCTCGTCGACTGATTTTCCTGTTGTTTGTGCTATCTCCGAGATCGCGGCTCGGCCGGGTGCTCCCTTCGCTGACGCTCGGGCCACCCTACTCGCCGCTCTCTCGGGTGCGGTTGCTAAGCGTCCACCGACACCACCCAAGAGTCGATCGACTAACCCCATGCCGGCGCCGTATTTTACGGCGCTTGTCTGCAGCTCTTTGACCAGTTCCGGATTGGTCTCTACGAACTGTTTCATGTTGGCTTCAGTCAACGGGATCTTACGCTCCGTCATCGCCTTGCCGAGATTGTCCAGGTATTTCTGTGTTGCGGCCTGTCCTGACAGTGAAGCCACAGAGCCGGCCATTGCACCGACCGGTACAGTCACCGCAGCAATCGGAGCAGCCGCACCGCCGGTTGCAGCAGCTGCAGCAGCAGCTACACCCGTACCGGCAAGGGCACCGGTTTTACCGCCCACCCACCCCGCGGTAATCGACGAAGTTGACTCAGCCGCCAGCTGGGCGACACCTGTAGGATTGGTGACGAAGTCACTGGCCAGTTTTAATCCGGCTTTGAATTTACCCGCCAAGTCACTGTGATCGTGGCTATTGCGCCAGGAGGCCATGTCCACGTCTATCTGCTTGCGTTCCAGCGTCTGGGGAGCTGCGGCCCTTTTCTGCAGGTACTTGACCGCCTGACCGTACGCCCCCGGATCCATGGTGCCATCCATCCGGATGGCGTCGTTTCCCAGGGGAAGCAGACTAATCGCCTCCTGGTGGGAACGCACGATGGTATCTTTGATATTCTCCAGAAACCCCTGACCATCGACCTTGGCCTGGGCTTCCTGAGCTTTGCGTATGGTTGGATTGTGGGGGCTCTTCAAGGTGCTTTCTTCGAGCAGCATTTTGTGGGCTAACCTGAGATCAGCTTGGCCCGCTGCATCGGCATTACGGAAAGCAGCGGTATTACCGACAACCTTATTGAAGTGGTCCTCGGCAACCAGGGCTTGATCTTCTGGAGAAGCTGCAAACCAGTCAGCTGTGTCAAACATGTTAGATGGCTCGGCCACATTGACTCCTATACTTTGATTACTGCGGTTACTTCATGTGGTCGTAGACTAGCTTGTTATTGAGTTTCCGCCCCGTGATGCTTTTGCCTTTGTATGTAAAGGTGAATTTTTGACCTTCTTTTGTGCTCTTCAAGACCTTGTCAGCCATTCCTGAAATGGCAGTCAAAGTGTCAAGATCCACTTTTTCCTTGCCCAAACTCCCGGCAGCTTCAGCCGCTTTCGGTCCATTGATGAGGCTGAGGGCTTTTCTAATCGACTTCCCTAATAACCCACCGTTAGTGTTTACTTCTTTGGTGGCATTCTGCCCTTTAGCCGAAGTAGCACCAACAGGTTTACCGGTAATGGGAGTTTCAGTTGGTGTGCCGGGAGTCTTTTTTAAATTGGCTTTTGCCTTGTCTGCTTTTTCTCTATCTGCTTTGATCTGTGCAGCTAATGCTGTAACTTTGTTCACAGTAGTGCTAGTGGTTGGGGAGGTTTTCGGCGCAGTTGTCCTCAGTTTAGTGTCAGCCGCTTGAACGGGCGGCGTAGTTGTGCCTCCACCACCGAACAGGCTCTTTTTAAACACCGCCTGCGAATCGTATGGTTTGCCGTCTATGTTGGAGAAGCGCTCTCCCTTGAGGATTCCGTGGGTGAGTTCCTCACCGGCTTTCATCAGCCGGGCCCGCTCAGTCACGCCGGCCAGCAGGACAGCGCTCTGCGCCTGGATGGCTGCCTGCTTTGCTGACCACTGGCTTAAATGCTCGTGTACCCTTTCCTGTAATTTTTCTGACTGTATGGCTGAGCCGCTACCGATCCAGGCTTCACCTCCGTCAGCCCTCGCCTCCTGGTAAGCTTGCAGCCCGATTGCGTAAGCGTCCGCTGCCGGGACTCCATAGTCCTTTATCAGGGAAGTCACCTGAGGCTGCAATTCCCGTGTGACTTCCTGACCGTCCAGTCGCCCGAACAGACCGCCAAACCAGCTGCCGGCGTCTTCAGCTATTGACTTCATTACCCCGGCCGGATTCTCGGCAGCCAGCTTATTCGCACTGGCCATGATAGCCGGGTTGATGGAATCATACTTTGCGACTGCCGCGGCAGCCGAGGAAGCCTTGACTGCCTGCTGGGAATCGAATTCGGCGAGCTTCCGATTGACGGTACCCTTTATGTAGTCGTGCTCTTCCTGCTGTTCCGTGGTTAGTTTGCTGCGCTGTTCGACCATGTCTCTGGCAGACATGATCGCCTTATTACGAAGCTTCTCCGGGACATCTTCGGCCAGGCTATTGATGACCTCTTCGGCAGTGGCCTTCCCTTGGTGGCTTTTGATCGCGTTCAAAACCTCGCCGCCAAAATCGTTCACCAGAGCCGCGTTGTTGAGCTCGACGTCTTCGGCCAAGTACGTATTGTTCTGGCGCCACTTGGTCGCCTCAGCAGTGGCGTCGCTGTCCTTCATGCCGAGGGAGAGTAGGGACTGTTTGAAGGCGCCTGTTGCGGAACCAAGATCCTCATTCTCACTGAAGTCGGTGCCGGCTGCAGTGCCTGCCTGATCGGTGGCATCGACCACCATCTTGGCTCGCGTGTCGGCAATGGTTTTTCCCAGCACGTCCTTGTCGATCAGCTTTCCGAACTGACTGGTTATCTGATCCATCTCCGGAGCGTCAGCCCCCAAGCCGGCGCTCTTGATGTTGGTCCGCAGGTAGTCCTGCAGCTTGAGGGTATTGTCCTCAACGTAGCCTTTTTCCACCGTCTTCAGCAGGCCGTCCACATCAGCGAGCACGCCCTTGAAGTTCCTGGTCATGGCATCCTGACCGGCTTGCAGGTCACGTCCCATGTTGCTGAGATCGTTACTGCCATATTTTTTGTACAGCACGTCGCTCATGTAGGCTCCTTATTCAAACTTCTGCACACCCCATTTATTCATGGCTTCAGCGGTAGCCGCCTGGTTTTCAGTGCTGCCGAACGCAAAACCGTTCTGTGATGCGCTGGTCCTTGCCTGCTTCTCCAAGGCCGCATTGGTGCTTGTGACATTGTTGTTGAAGTCGACTTTATTTCTGGCCATCTCGTTTCCGTAGTAGCCCCGCATAAACTTGTTCATTTTCGACTGCTCCAGGGCGCTGTAGATACCCAGACCGACATTTGCTGCCTGGAGACCCAGACCGGCACCTTCCATCCAGCCGCCACCCAGTACGGGACCTTGCTTCGCCGCGTTCTGAAAAGTAGGTCCATTGGCCGGAGTCAGGGGTTGCGTCATGGCCGGAGTTCCTGTAAAATCCCCGTACGAGGTGCTGCTGGATGAGGTCAACCAATCAGAACCGGGTGTGCTGCCCAATGGTTTTAACATTCCGGGTCTCGTTTTGCTTTGCAACAGTGTCGACATGATGGTCCTCCTATGTTTCCAGATATGTATTGATAGCGGGCAGCTCAGGCAGTTTCAAAAGCTGTGTACAGTAATTGGCCACCTGGCCATGAATCGTGAACATCGTGTAGGCGGGCAATTCCAGACATCTGCTGTAAAATCTATCGGGCGACTCATTCGGCACGATCTTGAACCTGGCCGGCTTTATATATAGCAGAGGGTTCACATCATTACTATTGTTTAGTAGGTCTTCCGCAGTCTTTAATTCTTCGTACCGTTCCGATAGATCGGCTTGAAAATCGACATAGTCATTGACGATCTCCTGACCGGCCTTTATCAGGAATTCGTTGGTGGCCCCGATGAGCGCAGCAGACATCTGTAAGCAGGTCTGGGCAGTAACCAGGGCGAACGCCTCTAAAGATCCCAACAGACTCCTACCCTGAGACAGTACGGCAGCCACCACCATCAGGATGACCGTACCGATGACTCCCCACTTCGCTCCGAACTGGTTCACCAGGTACTTGGCGGCTGCCGATACAATCATGGAGATCCCTACAATATGGGCAAGTACTATAGTCACGGCCGTGATGGCTGCATAACCTTTTGCAACGAGCGCAGCTACCCATGCCTGGCCGTATATGAATGATATGACGATCAGGATGACGGCGACGATGACCAAGATGACTTTAAACCAGGAGCTCTGGTACCATTTCAGCTTGGTCACCTGGTACGCATTGATGATCATCAGCATGGCATCCGAATACAGTTCCGTGCGCAATTGCAAAGTCAGCGCCTGGACCAGTTGAAACTGGAGTGGGATCACCAGATTGTTTTCATCTGGATTGCGCATGACATCGAGCATCGAAGTGTACTCGGACTTACCTTTATAGATAAGGTTCCGGTGCTCTAAACCATAAACCCCTATCGTGTGCACCACGTTCGGAGCCACCTGGAGCTTCAATAACATCGCGCCTTTCACTTGTGGGATAACAGCCTGATACAATCCTTGCGAAACATTCTCTGTGTACTCAACTAGCTCTTTCTCAATATTGCCAGTTCTGTTGTTGCCAATTACGCCGAAACCTGTGGTGGAGGTTATATAGTCATAGTCGAGGAAAACGCTTAAACCGTTCTCTTCAAAGGTGCCTGTCTCAGTGCCGGCCAATAAGGAATTCACGGCGGACAGTCCGTAGAGGGGCGTACCGACCTTGCTCAGGTATTCCAGTTGATCGGTGTACTGTGTTTCATACAACTGCTCAAAAAATTTGTGCAGGTACTTTAGACTGGCGGGGACTTCTGTTCTTACGTTGATGCCATACATGACATAGGCATGGTCTATGTCGGCTATACTCTCGTTCGAGTTTAGTTTCCCGGAGAGCGCATCCAAGTCAAGATTCATTCTTCTGGCCAATTCCCGGCTGGTTGTATAGAGTGGGGTACTTTCATAAGCGGTACCCATCAGGTCTTTATTATTGTAGCGCAGCGGTATGACGGGAAAATAGTCCAGAGCTGTCGGCACCTCCGTTGAACGGAGGTCCGGATACACATTTGAACTCACCCGGTACAGCCAGGGTTTGTCGCCACTGATCGGGGTGACGCCGTCCCCGGCCAGCTCATTGTAGAAAGCTACCAGGTACTCCTCGCCCCAGGTTATCGTGGGTGCCTCGGGTAACGAGATATTCTCGATATAGCTATAGGGCTCCTCCACATACTGCATGGATATTACGCCCCCATAGCTGAAATCATCATAGTTGATCACGGGCTGTTCCAGAAACAGGCCGTACGTGATATCCAGGCTCACGCCGTCTAAGGCGACCGCCACCGATTTCAGGCGGATCTCCTTATTGGCGGAGGCGACATCGATACTGCCGGGTTCCGGTGGTTGCACCCAAACCAGGTCGACCGGAGGCACCGCGATCAGGTTAGTCATGCGGTCGTATTGACGGACATTATATAGGTGCGGGTAGGCTGCGATGGTGGGTGAGATGGTCATGTAAGCGGCGCCCACTGCCTTTAGCGGGGGACTGCCACCTAACGCGCTCAGCAGGACCTCGTCGATCCGATCGAGGTTGATGTTGCTGTAGTTCAGCGCTTTGCCCTGAGGCAGGCCCAGCGTATAGTGATCCCTGGCGTAGGCGTGAACACCAGGGATACGGGCAGCAGGATTGCTGTGGATCATATTCAGGATAGCTGATGTCACGTCTTCTCTGCGGTAAACGGCGCCTGCCACGGTCACGACATACGGCTTCTTAGGGGCTTCCACAAGAGGCAGGGTTACAGCAGAAACAGATATGACTTTCTTGCTACTGAATAGACCCATGCATCATCCTTATGGTGGGGGAGTAATTCCCGCTTTGGCCAGGGTCATTACCGAGGCTATGGAGGTGTTGTCCAAACCGGCCGTAGCCGGGTCAGCTTCGCCGGCGACCGTTGCTGTTACCGACCAGGCATCGACCATGATCTTTGCCAGCTTCTGTTCGGCATCCCGATCGAAACCGGCCGCCTGCTTCTGGAACAGCGTCTTCTGCTTGCCGACGATACCGGCCACGCTGCCGGTGCTCACGGTGTCAGACACCTGGGCCAGCTCAGTCTGCTTTTTCTGATCCAGTAAGCCGACCTCAGCCGCTGTCTTGTTGACCAGCTCCTGCAGCTCGCCGACCGTCCTGTTCACCTCGTTGGTTGCTCGGGTGGTGTCGTTGATGGTACGGGTGTTCTCGTTGATGACGTTGGCTTCAATCGCCAGCTTTTCAGCGGCAACCTTGCTGGACTGGACGCCCATGAGCAGGATCTCAGCCGAGATCCTGTCTTTCTCCACCAGGAGTTTTTCCCGTTCCACTCCGAGAGCCAGAATCTCGGCGTCAATCCTCAGCTTCTCCGCGCCGATTCTCAAAACCTCCGCGGCAACCTTGTCTTTTTCGACTTCAAGGGCTGCAACTTCGGCAGCGATCTTGAGCACCTCGTTGGCTGTTCTGGCCGTGTCGTTGGCGATTGCAGCCCGTATCTGGTCAATCTCGGCCCTTACCTTACCCAGCACAGGCAGACGCCCTACAGGGGCAGTGTACGGCGCTAAGGGGTCATAACATAACGATGTGGTTCCTGGCTCGATAGACATGGGTTATCCTTGGCTCACAGGGGGGATGGTAACAGGACTGACCGGGACGTGGTTGAATCCAAGCCCGACCGGGATGTTATCCTCCGTGTTGGTTAGTTCAGTTACCGTCTGCTGGCGGATCAAACCGATCTCGGCGGCCAGCCTGTACGCCTGCTGCTCGTTGAGCAGGAACTGGATGGACGTTTGCAGTACAGCGGTCAAGGCTCCCAGGTAGACCGTAGCGTATTCGGCACCGGTAATGCGCTGAGCGTCATACTCGGCTTTAAGATGCAGCTTGGTAGTACGCATCAGCACGTCGAATGCACCGGTGCCGCTCAGCGTTTCAGACGTCAGACTGGTCAGCGGCGTGCCGAGACTTTTAACCATCTCATCCACATTGCCCGCGGCATTGTCCGCCTGAAGCGTTGTCGGTGTCCATCCTGCAAGACTTAAATCCACTGCCTGCAAACGCAATGACATTATCAGCTCTCCTGAAAGTTAATTGTTACTGGCCGCCCGACGCCATGAGCTGACGCTGTTTGAGCTCCTGCAGTTCAGCCGCGGTCAGCGGCGGCAGGATCTCGATTGCCAGTTCCGGAACCAGGCGGTGCTTTTTGATCTTCTTGTTGCCGACCTTGACCTCGAAGTGGGTCATGTACTTCTTTTCCTGCATGTGGGTCAGGATGATCTGCGGCACATGCCAGCCGGCTTCGGCATTGTACGGCACGAACTTCTTGATGAAACCGATCTGCGAGTTGCCGACCGAGAAGATCTCGCCCTTGAGGTTGCCCTTCAGCGGGTTCATGTTGGTCACCCGGATGCGGACCAGACGCAGCGCCTGCTGGCGCCGCTTCATGTTCAGCTGGGCCGGCGTTTCCCTGAGCCCCGGGGTGAACACGTCGCCGCCAGCTACCTCGGCCGCGGCGTTGATGGTTTCCAGCTCTTCGGCCATCTGGCTGGGATCCGTGGTGGCAACCGGCGCTGACTTCTTTTCTTCGATCTTGGCTTTGAGTTTGTCAATGCCGATGTTCGGGCTGTACTTGATGCCCATCATGTCGGCGCGCTGCTTCAGCAGGGACATCTCATCCATCGGTTCCGCTGCACCAGGGCTTTCATCTTTGCCTTCGGTTTCCTGACTGAGTTCATCTTGCAAGCTCATTGCATTCTCCTTGTCCTTATGAGTGTCGGACGACTGTTGTAGTTACCCGGAAGATACCTGCTATTGAATGATTAAGCAACTGTTTCTATTACTTCCCCTCGGGGCGTTTGTCCAAACCCTGAACTGCCAGAAGCTCCGCCACGTCATCAACGTGGAGGCAGTCGCACATGCAGGCGTAGTCATTTGCCGGTTGCACGACCGCAATGTGGCCGTTGCAGTAGTCGTTGCCGGGGGTCGCGCTGTGCAGCACGCCGAAAGAAACAACCTTTCCCGCTTCCAGCTTCACGATCTTGTCACCGTTCTTCGCTTCACGTCCGTTTCTGTAGTGCATGACTTCTCCTTTGCATAACAAAGTAGCCCCCTAGCATCAGGGGGCTACCGGATGATGACTGTGGACTAGATGCGGGCGACAGTCTTGATAAGGGCGATGCGCTCGGGACGCAACGCCATGAATCCATAGTACCACTTGATCGACATGAAGCCGGTCTCGCCGTAGGGGTCGCTGGCATACGACTCCGGGGAGCCGGGTTTGGAATGCTTGATGTTGAACTTGACCGAGTTGCCACTGGTCTGGAAACCGATGGTGGTGAAGGAGCCGTCGCCTACCACGAGCATCGGGAAGATGTCGTAGTTGCCACCGGTTGCGCGGTAGCCGGCGTTGACGCCTTCAGCCGCACCGGCCCCGGCCCAGTGCATCATCTCCGGAACAACCACGATCCGGAAGGGACCGACGGTACCGATCTCGCCGTTGATGATCGTGCCGGCATCGGCGTAGTGCTGAACACCGACGAATGCCTGGTTGCTGAAGTAGTCGACCATGCGCTCGACAGTCTCGGTCAGCTCCGAACCGATGTACATCACCCTGCCACCGCGGATGACGCGGGTGTCGACCATCCGGGAACCGGAGATGATCTTGGTGGTCTTCGGGCAGCGGTTGTTGTCCAGCTCGACGGACAGGCGGGAGAGGTCACCGTAGGCGACTTCACTCACCGTGTCGGCAGCGACACCGGTGATCCCGGAGTTCGCCGTGGCGATGCCTGCGTAGAAGACGACACCGGCCGAGTTGAGCAGGTCGATCTGCAGGAGGTCTTCGGTGATCTCGTTCGCGCCGAACACCATCTCCCGGTTGATGTGCATCTCGAGTTCCGCGTCGGAATCGAAGTCCAGGGATTCCTGGGTGTACTCCTCGAAGAAACCGTACTTCTCCAGGGTGCCCTCCAGCTCGACGCGGGTGAAGCCAACCCTGTTGACCCGGCCGCCCGTCTCGGAGAGGACCGGCATCTTGCCGGCGATGGTTCCGACGTCCTTGCTGGAGCCGTACAGGTTACCGGCAGACATGACAGCCTGTGCTTCCAGAGCGCCGGCAGCTGCCTGAATGGCGGTGCCGTCAGGCTGGGAGAAGCGGAAGCCTTTGGCGTATGCCTGGCCGTCCACGGAGTTGACGCCGTTTGCGAATTTGAGGTCGTCGGTAGCGCCAACCAGAGTCAGACCGAGACCGCCTGCAACCACCAGCTGCTGCATCCAGGTGATCACCGACAGGATGGCGGCGTCTTCAGCGGCCGCAGCATTGGCTCCGGAGCCGACGAAGTAGACCTTGTTGCCGATCGGGACGCCGTGGGAGTTCTGGATGTTCGGGATGGAACCGTCGGCCATCCTCACGACGATGGTGACTTCCTTGTTGGCGACCAGGCCGTTGGCGTCGATGCCCTGGTCGTTGATGTTCGCGTCGTCCAAGAGAGGAACGTACTGGTAGCGCTTGATCTTCTTGCCCATGTTCTTCGGCATGGCGGTGACGTCGGCCAGCGCGCCGAAGAAGACTTCTTTCTTGACCTCGATCAGCGCGGTCTTGATGAAATTGTCGGTACGGATCTGGGTACCGATATCCGACTCGACCCCTCCTGCGGGATTATTGTAAGTTTGCATGGTTATCCTTTTTGGCGCTTAGATGCGCAGGTTGTTGAGTTTAACGAAATCTTCATCGGACATGGTGAGCGGATTGTACGTCGTCTTGCTGTCGTCCACCGCCTTACCGGTACGAGAAGGACTTGCCGCTCTTTTGCGTTCTGCTCGAGCGGCGGCCTCGATTGCGGCTGCGTTGCTTGCTTGGGTGTCGGCAGGTGCTGTCGGCTTGGTCGCGCCCTTATCCGGCTGCACAGCGGCAGAAACGAAGAGTCCGTTTTCGTGCATGTGCGAACCGACCTGTTGGTACGCTTCGTAGTCGCTCACCCCGGCCAATTTACCCAGACTTCGCTCATAGGCAACCGCCCGTGCTACCTGGTCGTAGATGCCGTTCTCCATGTGGGCGTTGATTGTCCGGATTACAACCGGATTCGCCGCCAGCAGGTTACGGCTCTCCGCGTCCCACTCATCACCCAGGACAGTGAGAGTTTTATTGTAGTGGGTGGAATGGCTAATGCTTTCCAGTACCTCATCCAATAGAAGCTCTGTGTCGCTTACGGATCGCTGTTGCGGAACGTATTCTTTCGTGTCAGCCAAGTCGATGTTCATCGGATCGATCTTGCTGTCTTTCAGTAACTGGGCAATCGCCTCCGGCTTCTTCTGGCTGAGATCGATCAGGTAGTTGAGTTTCTCCGGATCCATCAGGCCGTTGTTTTCCAGGAGCTTCAGCGTCTTCAGCGAAGGCTTCAGACCGGACATCTTCTTGTGATAGTTGGCGCCCATCTGCATCAGCTGGATGGCATCCTCGACGCTCTTCACCTTGATGCTCGTGCCGTTGGCCTTGAACTCGGTCATGATCTGCTTGCCGATCTCGACATACTGCTCATCGGTCATACCGGTTGCGGCAGCAGGCTTTGTCTCCGCGGCAGCAGCGCCGGGTTCGTCGGCATGACCCTTCTCACCGGAAGGACCGACTTTGCTTCCTGCGTCTGCACCGGCGGGCGTGGCGTCTGCAACTGTAGCTGCAGCTGCGTCAACTGCGGGGGTTGCTGTTTTTGTATCTGCGCCTTCGTCAGCCTCCCGGTGATTGTCGTCGGCTGACGCCTCCTCATCACCGGAGTCTTCCTCGGCAGCTTCGGTTGTGGTGTCGGCCGGCGCAATCTCGAAGGAGGACGGATCCTGCTTCATGAACTCCTCGTCGGACATGTTCAGTACGTCGGCGGGATTACTCATCGGCGAGTCCCTCCGCGAGCAGGTCTTCACGGGTCTGCTCGTCGGCGGCCAGTGCGGCAGCCGCGTTCATCCCTTCGGTGTACACGCCGATCAGGAACTGTTTGAAACCGCCGATCGCGGTGATCTGCTGATCCAGGAGCTTCTGCTGGGCCTCGCTCTGCAGGGACGGATGTGCCTTCAGCATGACCTGCCTGACTGCGTGCGACTCCATGAAGCCTTTCTCGATCAGGGCCACGAAGTCCGGGTTACCCTGCAGGCGAACCAGCTGGTCCTTGCGGGCGATGGATACCCTCGCCTGGGCGATGCTTATTTCGATGCTGTTCAGGTCCTCTGCAGTGCTCATGGTGAATCTCCTTGTGTCCTCTGCCCCGTTGTCGGGCTAGAGTTATAGTATGCGCTGAGCGCTTGTTACTTCTTACTGACTACCGGCTTGACCGGCTTGGCCTTCTCTTTGGCAACCGCGATCGCCAGAGCGTTGCCGTCCTTCTGGTCCTGCTTCTCCAGCTCGCGCATGTGCTTCGTGCCGTCGGCCGTCTGCATGTAGTCCAGGTTGCCCTTGTCCGCCTCTGAGCGGTGCAGCTCACCCTTAGCCGATGCCTCCCCTGCCTTGGCCTGGTTGAGGTCCGCCTGGGTGGCATCCCTGAGTCCTCGGCCGCCTGCTGCCTGAGCTTCCGCCAGGTGCTTCTGCGCCAGCGCCTCTTCCTTGGCGATCTGGGCCTGGAGCAGCGCAACCTCCATCTCGGCCTTGGCCTTGGCAAGCGGATCGGGTTGCGGCTGGAACTTCTCGATCCGGTCGGCCAGCCCGGGCATCTTGCGCAGGCGGGCGATGTCGGCCCAGATCATCTTGGAGAATTCCAGGTCCATGTTCGGTCCGGCGGTCTGCAGCATGAAGGCCAGCTCTTCAGCCTTGGCCGCATCCTCTTCCGCGGTCGAGATGACCAGGCGCAGATCGAAGTTGCCGGCCAGGTCGTCCCGGCGTACCTGGATGAACTTCCGGTCGGTGATCCTGACCACCTCTTCTTCGGACAGGAACTCGGCATTCATGGCGATGATCTTCCGGCCGACGGCCAGGATGCCCTGAGCCAGGCGTCGCAGAATCCCGAGCTCTCTCCGGGCCGCGGCATCCAGCACCCGGCCGGCGTTGCGCGCGCCATCACCGAGCGCCCCGGAGTTGATGCCAGAGGAGTACGCCTTGACACCTGTCAGGCTCTCCGCCTCGTTGTTCTGGACACCGAGCATGTCGAAGACCGACCGGGGGATCTCCGGAAACTTGTGCTGGTAGACGCCGTGTGCGGGATCCACACTGGCGTTGAACTCGTAGTCGGCGCCCTTCTTGTACAGGCGCTTGTTGGTTACGTCCAGCATGTCCTTGCGCATGCCCGTCTGACTGTTGGCCGACTTGGCCATCAAATCGATCGCACCGCGGGTGACCGCGCCGATGATGTCCTGGTTATCCTTCAGGAGCTCACCGTCAGGCTCACCGTAGACGGACGCCCGTACCGGCATGTAGACCGCCTTCACGAACGGCGGCAGCTGGTCGGGAAAGGGATTCAATTCTTTCCGGATACAGACGTCCCCTACCCAGGAACAGACGATCTGCCGGGTCGTACCGTCGCCGTTGATATCCCACTCGCCCCAATAGGTGTGGACGGTGAATTGCTTGCGCGGGCTGTCCTTGAAGCTGAAGGTGGACTGATCTGCCTGGGGTGTCGTGGTCGCTTCTTCGGCTATCGTGCTCGGCAGGGCTTTGACGTTTATCTTGTCCAGGTTCTTGTACTTGCCGTCGCGCTTCAATGCCGACAGCGAGGAACGGAACTTCTCACCGACAAAGAGAGCCTTGCTGATGTCACCGCCGCAGGAGGGATCGATGATGATGTTCTCGCTTAGTGGGATCTCGACTACCGGCTGGTTCTTGGTCTCGACCATCTTGGTGACGGTGACCTTGCCTGTCTCTTTGGCAAACATGGCAACACCACTCTGCTGAAACAATTCCAGGGCGTGATCGATGCCCGGCGTGCTGTGGTCAGCGTAGCCTTCCGGATCCTCCACACGCATCTGCATCAGCTGCATGTAGTATTCAGCCAGCTTGCCGGTGTTATCCGGCAGGTACCGGTAACTCGATTTAGTCTCGGTGCGTTCCTCTTCTTCAGTCACCCAGCCGAGCTTGACGATGACCGTGCCGATGTCCACAGCCTCTCTGACATAGTCGTCGATGAACTTCACTTTATCCAGTTTGGTATTGAACTGCTGGTTCAGCACCAGCTCGTTCTGTCTCGCCCGGTTGATGTCGCCGGCCGTGACCGGATAGACGTTGAAGATATCCGGCGTGCTCAGGAACGGATCCGACAGCGAGGAGTAGCGCCACTCGGCCTGCTTGCGAATCAGCTTAGGCGCCACGTTGGAACGCCCCTCAACCTTCGCCCGCACCGCAGCCCGACTGTTCAGCCAGCGGGTGACATTAGCTCTATGGCCGCTATGGTCGATCTCGGCGTCGTCCAGGTTCTGTTTCAGATCAGAGACCTTGGGCTCGTTTTTCCAATTGGTCATTGGAGCGATTTCGACGCCAGCCGGATCAACAGTTTCCGTCATGCCCATAGACTAGACCCACCCTTTCGCGGCAAATGTATCCTCACTGTCGCAGTTTTGTATGCCTAAACCAAGCAGCTCGATCTTCTGGCACGAGAGTTCGTACTGCTGCTGGTAACCGGCGCTTTTGTCGGCATTGGCTGCAGAGTTGTTAACTCCGCCCGGCTTGTATATGCGGTGAGCTACGTAAAACATTAACGGTTCGATCACCGCATCGGGTACCGGAAGTATGCAGGTCTCCGAGCTGTAGGCGGTGTTTAAATCAATCTTGTCCGGGTGCGCCTGGTAGACGACGTTATACGTGGTTGCGGCAGTCAGTCCGCTAAACCGTAAGGTATCCGTCGCCGCCTGAACAATACTTGGCGTGGTGTGCCGGTTGTTGATTATGATCTCGTTACCGGCGGAATCGAATACCCCGGTGACCTCGATGATGTTCACGCTGCTCTGGCCGCTCAGCAGTTCGATGTACCTGGTGGGACTCGGCACCAGTCCTACGACGTTAGCGTCCCGTAAGTAGTAGAGCGAGGTGGCGGGAGTGACATGGAGCAGCAGCTCGTTCTCCAACAGCCTGAAGCGTTTGCATAGCTCCACCAACCCGAGATTGATGGCCCCGATCACTTTCGGGTATTCAGTCTCATTGATCTCGCCATAACTGTCTCTGCCCAGCGAGACATTGGAAAGATCCCCGGCGGCAAGCAATGTAAACAGATCTTTAAGCTTTAGCATTGGATGCCCCTTGTAAGAACTGACTCAACTTTCACACAACATACGAGCTTAATGCGCAGTCGTCAATACTTTCTTGCTCAATGTCCCACATATCGTCTTTACGCCGGATCATTTCCGCCGCTTCAGACGGTCGCCAAACTTTGAGGGAAGATAGCATGGAGATTGTGTCAAGACAATCATCATTTTTGGATTTGAATCCGGCAGGAGAAACCAGCTGAAGTTCAGCGAGGTACTCCTGGATGAACGGAGTGTCCTTCAGCTCATTCGGGAAGAACATTATGTGTGACTTAAACCAGGGCACGACTATGTTAAACCGCACCATCTTGTTTGTATTGGGATTGATCCCCGGGGCGTTGCTGTTGCCGTCGCTGGCCATCGTGAAGTAGCAGTTCCGATCCAGCATCTGCGATTGGATCCAGGGGATGAAGCCGCCCTGCTGGCCGCTTATCTCGATGCCCACCTGCTGCGGGCTGTAGATCTGGGCGAACATGAACAGGGACTCTATGTTCTTGTCCATCGTCTGCCGCTTGCAGATCCCGTCCACCAGGAACCAAAAACCTTTGCTGTTCAGTGCCCATACCGCGATGACCGAGTAGTCAGCCGATTGCTTCTCGCTGGTGGCGAAGTCGGTGGTGATGTAGTAGTTGAATTTGGATTTGTTGGCGAGCAGGTTGGAGCGGTTGTACCAGAGGATGTCCCCGTCCAGGATCAGCCGGTCCTCCTCACTCATGATCCTAAGCATCAGCTCCTGGTTGAAGTCGGCGATCTTCCCCTGTGCCAGCGCGAAGTCGTACTGCTGCTTCACGTAGCTATAAGGGAAGCGACTCTCCCAGGCGCCGCGGAAGTCGGCCGGCGAACAGGGGAACTGGTTGCAGACCGGAAAGACGTTGACCTTCCAGGCACCGGACTCCACCGCCTTGTACAAGGGATCCCGCGCGTTGAAGGGTGTGCCCGACCAGAGGATCTTCGAGTGGGTGGGGTGCAGAGCGAAGTTGACCGCCTTGTTGACGGTGTTCTCGATCGACTTGATGACGGTCTCCGACCGGGCATCCTCATCGGAGATCAGGTCGTCCAGGACCGCAAGCTGCGGCCGGACACCCATTTCCTTGGCACCGCGGACTCCGGTATTGTGAGTACGAAAATAGCATTCGGTGACAAACTGATGCTCGTCATTATTCACCGCGATACACTGGCTGGGTTCATCAGCAATTCGATCGATTGACACCACAGCCACATGCTTAATTTTTGCCACAAATCGGGCAGCCTTTCGGGCTAGGCGAAATGGGTTAAGTTGCATCCAACTCTCAACCCGGTATGCCTCCGCGCTAGAGTGCTTGCAGATAGGACCAGCAGTGCCACCCAAGGAACGTACCAGGCAAGCCAGGTCATTCACCAATTGGCGCGACGAACTGGTAAAACTCATTCGTCCGTTCTCTAAGACGGTGCCATCCGTGTCCATCAGCCCCTGCAGCAAGGCTAGGCGCTGTTCGATAGAACCTAAGAAGTACTCGGGAGGGATGAATTTTTGCTCCCCACGTACGTTGAGCTTCATTACCATAAGCCGCTTGCCCAATCCCCGGATACTCTGAGTGACTGCACTGGATCTTGGATCCACGTAAATTTTTCCGAACTCGTAGGGCACTTGAGCATGGTAGTGGGCCAATTCGTCAGAGCTCACGGTCAATTCCACTGACCCACAATCCTTGCGAATCCGGCCATCCCCAATCACAACACCCAAGGTGTACGGGTCAATAGTAAGGTTAGCCTCTGGGTACTGTAGCGGTTCAATGTTTTTTACGAATACCAAGCTCTTGCTAGAGGTGCCTCGATGTTTCAGATTTCCCTTTTTGGTATGGAGTAGTGGCTGTTCCATCAGCTCCAAAGTAGTCAGTACTTTCTCTTCCCAGCGCACAGTGTTGTTTGGGTTAGTATTGATTACGACTGGGTTTAGATGATCTTCTGACGCCCGGATCGAACGCCCATCAGCAAGACTCAACTGGTACATTGGCTTGTGAAACATTTCACTCTTGGCGGTGATAGTCGTGAGCTTTCCGTCTGCTCCAAAAATCTGATCCCCCACCCGACACTCCCCAATCGTGGTTAGGCCATTAATCGTAAACAGTTTGCTGTCCAGAGCCAGTGCCTTGGCTCCGTACCCCTTCACCACGAACACCCGGCCGTCGGCGTTGACGAACTCCCAGCGGATATCGGTGAAGCGCGTCGTGGGCACGTACTTCTGCAGGAAGGCGCTGTTCTCCCAGCGGAACTCCAGGTTCTTCCTCATATTCTTGACGCCGTTCTCGATGCTGTCCGAGACATACAGCGCCAGGTTCACCTTGCCGAAACCGGGGATCTCGCCATAGACGGCGATGTAGAGGAACAGGTATTCACCCATCAGGGTAGTCTTCGCCAAACCGCGACTGCACATGTTCAGGATCTTCTGGTCAGGTCCATGGACATTGTCCAGCATGCGCAGGTGGGTAACCGGAGAGGTGTGTTCCTCCCCGGCATCACCGTTGACCATCTTGATGAAGTTTAGGAATTCGAGGGCGAATGCATCAGGAACGTAGAAGAGGTCGTTACCGTAATCAACCGAGTTCAACCACTCAATCACTGTCTTCTTGGGGTAGGTGGTGCCTTCCAGTACAGGCTTAGGCATCCGTCACATCGATGGTAATCAGTTTACTCTCGGCAATAGATCGCACTGACAATGCCCCCTGTTCGATCATTTGACGCTGCTGGTTGACTAGTGCCATCGTGGACTCTCGTAGTTGAGTAATGGCTGAATCTTCCTGCAGTCCGATCGACAACTCCACCTTCTTAACCTCAGGCGGTTTCAATGTCAACAAAAGATTTGCCGCGGCGTCGGATCTTACCTTCTCGCTCTTGGCGTTCATCATCAGATCGGCCTGCACATTGATCGCCTTCTGGTACAGTGGGGCATTGAGGATGTGCGTCGGCATCATCGTCTGACCCAGTAACAGTATCACCAGCTTGCTGGTGCCGTAACGGGAACAGACGGAAGCTATCTCGCTGGAGGAATTGCCCCTCTGACGCATGGCGTTGTACCGGTCGGGGAAGGTCTTGGACCAGGCGACGATGTTGTTGTCCCCCAAGAGCTTGTGGCTGACGAACTTCACCGCGCTCAGGTAGTCGCTCATCTTGAAGCGCCCTTCCTGCAGCACGGTCGTCAGGCCTATCACGTTCTCACGGTAGACGGCCAGCACTTCGGGATCCGACATGCCCGCGTTGATGGTGTCGAGCACGTCCTGGTTGACCGTCTTGCGTATGTGCGCCGGCAGGGCTTCCTTGAACTCCTCGATCGTGATCGGCGTGTTATGCGCTGCTTTCATTGAGTCTGTCCTTTAGGTTGCTCATCTGTACTCGAACCCCGCACGTCGGATGGCAAGCTCGAACAGCCCGCCTACCGTCTGTCGGGAATCGGGACTTCCTGAACCGACAGTCGTGTACTTTCCGTCCGGATGGTCGAGAACCGCCATGATGCCGATAACCTCACCGGAGAGTATCTGCTCCCTGATGTGGTCGAGAGTCTCAAGGATGGCCGCGGGATCCTTGCCACACCTCACTTCACGAAGATCGGTAATTGCCATTAATAGCCTCGCTTATTTGGTGCACTGGTTCCATAGGTGTTCCGCCTCGTCGTGGTCCTGACAGCGGATCATCTCCGGGTTGATGATGAATGTGTTCCGCGGGTCTTTGAATGTATAAACTTTTCCGCCACCACTTTTCAACTCTTTTTTAACCCGCCTGATCAAACCCACATCCTTCAGCTCCTTCAGACGCCTGCTCAGGCTCTCCCTCTCTGTCTTGTTCATCTCGTCGCCGACATACTGGGTGACGTTGTCTTCCTCAGACCGGTTGTACTTCAAATTGTTGAACACGCTGAAGGCGCCCTTGCTAACTTTATCCAGTAAATCAAAGACATCCATTTGAATCACCCGCCTTCTCTGTTTCTTGTTGGTTAGCATACTCACTACTGAGAACGGTGCGCGGATCGATCTGTGGCTGCGCTTCCTTATGAGTATCTCGTTATTTTTTAAGTCAATGTTAATTACATCTTGATTTATCAAGTTATTCATAATATAACAGCCCCATCACAAGTTCCCTCCTTGCTTGTGGTATCCTCCGAAGTGGAGAAGGGCTGGCCGCCATCCAGCCCTTTTCTTTTGCCTACTGCACCACTACCCAATCCTCCTCGAGAATGTCGCTCTGCGAAGCGAGCCACATCTGGTGCGTGCCGTCGGCACAGCGCATGACCAGATACGGCCGCACCTTATGCAGTTCCGGGCCGACATACCCGAACGCCTGCTGGGTGACCTCGTTGGCCAGGATCCCTTCCAGGTAACCAGGAAGATAAACCACGAACATCCCCTTCCCGTTCCAGCCGGCCCGGGCGATCCTGTGTCCTGTCTTCGCCAGCTCGATTGCATGGCCGAAGGTCATACCGTCAATCGCACGGTTGGCTCTCTCGAACTGGGCCTTCGGGCACCAGGATATGTAACCAGGAGCGAACTCCGGATGGTGGGCTGTTTCCATATCCAGATACTCAACCAGGTAACCCTCAGTCGCCGGATCCTGCTCGGCCGGCAACTCTTGGCCTCTAAGTGTGTTGTACTCACCGAGATTCATCAATTCTGCCAGTACCAACTTCACGCCCACATATTTCTTCATTCCATCTCCTCCCTTATCGGTTGTTGAAACCCCTTGCCCAACAGCTCGGTCCTGGTCCCATACCAGACCCCGCCGTCGATGACCTTCATGGCGTAATCCATCCCCTTGTACCTGATCATGTCCATCTCGATAACCTGGCCGTTATCCAGGGAAAGCTGAACATGCTCCAGCTCACCCAGTAACAGGAGCTCGGGAATCAGCTCCGGTGGTGGGTTGCGGTAGCCCTCGGCCATCACCTCTCTAAGCAGCCTGCCCATGACCGCCCTCCCCCTGCACTTTCTGGCGCCTCTCTGTCCAACTCTCGATCGCTCGGAAGATCGCCGCCGATGCCTCCATTCTCTTGTTCCCTCCCATCAGCTCCCCGGCCTTGGCGATGATCAGCGCCTGCTCGCCCATGGAGTACGTCTTCAGTTTCGCCACGGCTTCGATCATGTCGCTCTTCCTTCGATACCGGTTTTCGGTCAGTGCCACCTGCTGCCTTCTCTCACGAGCTGGTCCCATTGTTTTATCCCCCTTGTTGTCCTGCGCCGCCGCCACGGAGACTACCAGAACTGCTGCTTCACCTGCACCACCCACTAGTCATTGGTCATCGGTAGCTTCCACAATTTCCTGTACCTTTAGCTACAATGACTTCTTGCCACGCACAATACACTTCCTGTAGTCTATGCACAAGAAGAAAGACTTCCTGTAAAATAATTACAAGAAGTGAAATACTAACCCAGCGAAACCATTGAGGAAAACAGACCACTGAACGCCATATATATAATCTAAGCACGCTGGATTTGTTATGCATGGCATCTTCCGAGAAGGTAGCCAATCATAAAGAAACCAACAGACAAACCTAACGCAGCCAGCCCAGACGATGCAGATATCAATTCCAATATGTTCTCCTTTATTTGTCTACCTACCAGTCGAGAAGCTTTGGCCTTCCGGCGATCCTCGCTCCGCTCGTCCGCCCCGGCCACGCTTCTCTCCGTCCACCTTATTCCTCTTCAATAGTGGGGATGTCCCGCCATTCAAAACCGCCACTCGATCCTTGCTCCCACCGGTAGGCGCCTTGCAGTACCACCTCACCATCAGACCCACGCCGGAGTCTGTACTCTGATGGTGTTGCATACGCTAACCTGGCTGCGACAATAATTCCGGTATCTTCAATTCGTTCCATAAGATTCTCCTACTGGTAGTTAGGGAGACCCGAGAGATTCCCAGATAGATGTCCGAAGAAAGATCAGTATTCAGGCTCCAGCAGGTAAAGCCTGTCCTTGTACAGCATGAGCTGCCTTTCCTGGTCGTGGATCACTTCGGTTGTAAAGGTGGCACCCAGCAGGAAATACTCGGCCTTATCCTCCGCCGTGAGTGGCGCCCTGACCAGAGTTGTGGCACCGTGCTTCAACAATAGCTGCTGCACCAGGGCGTAATCGTTAACATAGCTTTCGGCGGCTGAATATAGATTGGTAGGGGTTGTTATGACTACCATTTTAATAGACCGGTGCTGCGCACAGCCAGGATACGTGTGGTGCCTTCATAAGTCATTATGTCGTACTGGATACCCTCAGATCCCACGGTACTGAAGACGGCGCCGAGCAGAAAGTATTCAGCCTTATCACGTGGAGTCAGCTTTTCTATGCATGAGTCAGCTATTTCAAAATAGTTGTTGATGATCATGGAGTGGGAGTATACTTCCTGTAGGAAAATATACAAGAACTAAATTACAGGAAAGTAAAATAATTTCTAATCAAACCTCACCATTTTTTTTTTTTTTTGCGTAATCTAGGTACGTAAGCATTAGGCTAAGATAATGAAACTATAGGAAAATTATATAATCTGGGTACAGGTGTTGTGTTAGAAGAGGATAACGAAACCTGGGCAAATTTACATAATCTAGGTACTGACGTTGTACTGTATGGCCCAAGGTCAACACCTCAAACCACCCCCCGGGAGTCAATAAACTTTGCCCTCCAAAGTTCCAGCCTCCTCTCAAAGTCAAAGGCCAAACCCTCCTCACATGGGCGGAGTGCAATAGGGCATCTCCATCTTCCCTGATCAGGAGGCACCACCATGGCACAGAAACAAACATCGCTGTTACCCGCATTCGTAGGCTCGCTGTTCAGATCCGCCAACAACATCTGCGAGACCGTAGAGTTCGCAACCCTCACCCTGCGTGACGGAGCAGAAGGGATTCATGAGATCTCAACTATCATGATCAACTCCCAGAAGCAGGCCATGCTCGCCAACTTGGCAGAAGCATAGCACCTAACTCCCTACCCTTCGGGGTAGGGTTTAGTTCTCCAACCACACAACTAAGTTCACACAGCCAAAGGCACACAAACACCACACCTCAGATAGTATCGTCAGAGGAAGATAGTATCCCTAAAGATGCCTAAAACCCTCTACGCATATCTGGAAGTTAACTATTCCCTACTCTCGGAGGTAATACCATGGAACATAAGTATGCTACTTGCAATTGCGGTGAAGATCCTTGCAACATCTGCGGTGGAGGTCTCCAGTTCTGCACCATCTGCCATGGTGCTGAAGGATCACTCACCACCGATTGCTGTGGCCGTCCTCTCACTGAAGAAGAAGAGAGGCTCATTTACGAAGAGGGCGTCTTGGATTATGTTGCAGGGGAGTGGGTTAACAAAGCCAACTACCCTAGAAGCCCTAAGTAATCCTTTTCCTATTCTCATAACTCTCAGGAGGCTACTATGACCAAGATCCAACTCGCAGGCGTTAACGCTCTGGGCGAAGCAATCCAGCTCTCCAAGGACGTAGTCAGGTTCACCGACGACAAATCCCAAATCTCCGTATCCATCGTCGATCAGGCCACTGTCAGGCTGGTCACCACCAAAGGCTCCTATGTCCTTACCAAGCATCCTACCCTGAACATCTATCAGGGCACTCTCGCAGGTCACAAGTGCCAGATCACCCTGAAGAAGGTCGTCGGCACCCTCACCTACTGGTAATAAATCCCGGGCTGGAGTAACATCCAGCCTTGCCTACATTCCAAAAGGAGATAACCATGAAGTGTCCAAAATGTGGTAATGAAAGCAAGGTCAAGTTCCAAGGCAATCATCCTACATTGTCGTGGGCTGACTACCTTTGCTATGCCTGTAACCATTCATTTACTGTAAAGTCATAGGAGGCAGTCTCATGCCTGACAAATCCTGCTCCAATTGCTACCTGAAAAGCATCTGCGCCAAGTCCACCGTTCCCTGTGCCAACTGGCTTCAATACCCTTAAAGGAGATCCACCATGCAACGTGACCTACTGGCAGGCAACACCAAGATCGAGAACATCATGGCAGGGACTCGGGGGATCGAGTGCTACCGCTTCCTCTTCGGAGCAACACTCACCTGCCAGCAGTGGCTGCGGCAACTAATACGCGGCTTATTCCGAGGCTAGAGTTAACGAAGCAGGTGCCCCTGTAGGCTGCCTTCAGCCGCAGGGGTTACCCTTACCCTTCATCACAAGGAGAAAATCATGAAAACGCCAATGACGACAGCACAGGCAATAGAGAGATTCGGTGACAATAGGTACACCCTTGACGACAATAAGTACACCCTAGAAAGCAGCACCTGTTCGATGCTCTGCAAGAAATGCGGTGAGCGTATCTGGTTTCAGGGCAGCTGGACTGATGCTTCCACTCCCAAGACCTTCGACTGCCCTTACTGCAAAACTGAGCAGGTAGGACCAGACAGGCCGCGCCTGGACAAAGGGGACCTCAGCGTCCTGATTACGATCTGCGAGAAAGAGCTTGGGTTCAGCACGCTGTCCAAACGGCTCGTCCAGCCCACCCTCGACAAGCTTAACGAGATGCTGAAGGAACTGCGCTGATTCTGCTGTCCACCCACAAGGAGTCTTAAATGAACGAACATAAGATGATAATCAGCTTGCTATTGATCCTGATCAAGTACTTGGTAACATCGCTTACCCACAAAGAGTTCACCCTTATCAACAAGGCGGATAACTTTGTGCGTTATAACAATGGAAACACCTAACAAAGAAAAGGAATACTGCTGTCCACCCAAGACTGGAGTTTTCTCGAGGAGAAAACTCTCCCGGCGGGACAAGCCCGCCAGGACGTCTTGGGCTGGACGGTTTCAGACAAGGAGCAGAAATACCTGGACCACACTTAAAATGAAATGAAATGAATGGAGGCGACATGTCTTACGACAATCTGCACCAGGCATTATCCGTTACCGTTGCAGCACTTTGCAATATGACTTCCAGCCGTTACAACGAGGCGTCTCAGCGCGATGCGGCATTCTTCGACGCTCTGGCCCGGGTACGCGAACTGGTCGGTCCTGAACTCCGGTTGACCACGATGACGGTCACCTGTGCTTGGTGCAAGACTTCAATGGGAGACAAAGAGGGTAACGGTTCCGTGGGTGAGAGTCATGGAATTTGCCCGACCTGCGCCGGTGCACACCTTGTGGGTGCAACCTCTGAATTTGAATACGAGGTCCGTTCCCTCCCGATGCGGGCACCGTCGATCCTTTCGGAGCAAACGGAAAGCGGTGTGCGCTGGGTAGAGAGTATCTTGAAGGAGAAACCTGAACTGCGATCCGGCAGCGCCGAAGTGCTTCTGGCACCGACGATAGCGGGTATGACCAGCTGCGGCATCAACGCCATGATGGTGACGTGCAGTTACGAACCGCCCGACGGCGCCTGCTTCTATCCCTCGGGGCCGTGCAGGATTGGCTCGGAACGCCGAAAAGCAGGCGGACCATGCACCGGTACGACGAGATACGCTACTTGAAAGAGGTGTACTGCCAGCTCCGTAAGGGGCTGGTGTCCACAGGCACACACTTAAAACCCTTCTCGCATAGACGGTAAATAATCATCTATCTCTTGGAGGTTGTAATGAAAGCTCTCGTTCTCTGTCTCATGCTGTCCCTGGTGCTGTCTGCCCCCGCGTTCGCCAAAAGCAGTAATCATGGCGGCCACTCTTCCGGTAAGTCTTCCGGCAAGAGCTACAGCAAGTCCTCCTCTGGCAAGTCGTTCAGCAAGGGCAAGAGCAAGGGCAAAAGCTCCAAGAGCTCCAAAGGCTACTTCAGTAAAAGACCGGGAGCAAAACCCGGCAGTTACTTCAACTAGCCAATAACGTGGTCACCGGAGGTTCCCATGAAGAACTGAAATCAAGTTGCGCGACCTGACGAGGTTGAAAGCAGTCCGTCTTCAGAGCCCTCTTGATTGAGGGCTTTGTCGTTTTTAGAGGCACACACTTGGACAGTCAAAACCCTCTCTACATAAGTGGATACCGTCAGGTATTACATTCGATCAAAGGAGTCCTATCATGGCAAAACCCAATCTCAAATCCGCTCAATCTTCCTCCGCTCCCGCTCTCAAGCCCGCTCTCGTCAAAGAGAAAGCCAAGGTCTTAGCCTTCGTCAACTGGAGCATCAACGGCGACGACGGCAAGCCGATCCTCAGGTCCAACCGCGGCTTCAGCCTGATCGACAACGAATACCTCTCGTTGCAGGAGAAGGCACTGATCCAGCTCGCCACGGAGAACGGTGGCACCGCAATCGTCAACGCGGAACTCCGCATCGTCATCCACGCCGAGCAGCCCGAGAAGCTGGACATCAGCGCCATCAAGCTGGTGCAGAAGCCGGTCTTCAACTAACCTCCACCGGTAGCCATCCAAGCAGTTTAGGGTGGCTACCGTTTTTCAACTAACTCAAGGAGAACACCATGCACAAACTGCTCACACTGCTGTTCCTTGTTGCAGTACTGACTGGTTGTGGTCCCGCATACCACTATCCTGCCGGTGCCACGCCTTACGAGAAGTGGACGATTGACCGTTATTATCAGGATCGCTTCAACGCCCCCATCAAGTCATATACACCGCGAAAGTACTGCAATCACAACTACTGCTGGTAACCAAAGGAGACAGTCATGCAAAACGAAGTGAGATGGCTGAAGGAGTACTTCAACTCCCATGCGGTACCTCAGGATCTGCTGGATACCGTCGAGACGCTGTTCCACTGGGTTAACATGCTCCACGGCTACCAGTCCAAGAACGACAGGCTCATGGAGTGGTCTCCGGAAGAGGAGGCGCTCTACGACGTGGCCTACCATATCTACGCCATGGCCCTGCTGCATCCGTCGGGCATCACCTATCAGGCGCTGATCGGCGCCATCGCCAATCATGTCAACTGCGCCAGTACTCTGGATCGGGCCAAGACGGCCGCCGAGATGATCGCCCTGGCTTACCAGTGCGAGCTGATCGTCATCACCAAGACCTCGGAGAACAACATGGTCATCACGACCGACCACGAGCTCGAGGTGGAGATCCCGAGGTTCATCCAGCACATGCCGCTCTTCGAAAGACCCGAACCGGTGACCAGCAGGATCCTTGGTTCCCGGCTGAAGCAGCATGAGGGCGACGTCTGCAACGAGCATATCGACAGAATGAACGCGATACCTCTGGCGCTCGAGCTGCGCGTCATCGACACCCTGCCGGAGACCACCAAGAACGCCCACGAGACCGTCGAACAGGAGCAGGCATGGAATGCCTTCGTGGAGAACAGCAGCAGCGTCTACGGGCTGATCAGGAAACAGGGTAACCGCTTTCACCTGAGCCACAGCCATGACACCAGAGGGAGATGCTACGCCTCTGGCTACTGCGTGGGCTATCAGGGATCCAGCTACAAGAAGGCCATCGTCCAGCTGGCCGACAAGGAGGTGATCCGGCTATGACAGCTCACATATCAGAGAACCTGATTTATCTCATGGACCACGTTGACTCTATCAAACTGTACCAATGTGCTGTAACCAACCTGTACTGCGCAGAAGTCACTGCCCTCGATGGTGGCTACTTCTATTGCCAAAGTATGTCTCTGGAAGACCTGCTTGCTGAAGTAGTGGACACCGTAAGGAGAAACTAAGCTATGACACAGGTCACTGAAACCATCACCAAGACCTTCAACCTGCTGGAGGATCTGGCCAGAGCCGGGATCACCCGCGTCTCCATCAACCGACCGCCGCCGGAGCATGCCTCCAGCACCCTGCGAGGAGTATTCGCACTGGAGCCATATCCCGATCAGATAGCAAGATCCTTCAGAAGAACGCTACTGTGGGCGGTAATGGATTACCACGGAGGAAAAACATGCGGCAATGGCTTGGGTAAAACCAAAGACGGAACCGGCTACTGGTGCCAGGCACAGGCAAGAGAAACCTTCTTCACTGGTGACTACGTCTGGACCGGAGAGGACACGAACGACTACCGGGCATGGTACTGCAAAGAGGTTGTGGACATCATCCTGAACATCAACTAGGAGAATCAATCATGAAACTTGACGCCACCCGCTTACGCACCGGCTGGATCCTGCGACCCGCGGGCTGTCTAGGCACCTGCGGCTCCGTCGACGGCCAGCTCTGGACCGCACAATACGTGAAGAAATTACCAAGAAATATACCTGTCCGGGAGGACTGACCATGACCAGATAACTACTCTTGACATATAGCCACCCATAGAGTATATCATACGACACGATTGCTCAAAGGAGGCTATATGCCAAAAGTTATCCACATTAATCATGGTGATAAGTTCAACAAATTGACCTATTTACAGGATGCTCCACGCCTCAAACAAAACTGTAGATTGGCCTTATTTCAGTGTGAGTGTGGTTCAACAAAAGTAATGGTACTTGGTAATGTTAGATCAGGTAGAGCTAAAACATGTGGTTGTGGGCAATTCACAGAACAAACTATCCACGGAGAAGCTCCCCAACATGGGCTATCCATACTATACAAACGCTGGAAATCAATGAATCAACGATGTAATAATCCTAAATCCAAAGCATATCGTAGATATGGTGCAAGAGGAATAAGCATATGCCCAGAGTGGAAAGACTATGCTGTGTTTGCTCAATGGGCTAGACAAAATGGCTTTAACGAAGCATTAGAACTAGACCGCCAAAATAATGATTTAGGGTATTCACCTGATAATTGTCATTGGGTTGCTAAACCAGCTCAACAAGCAAATCGTAATAAAATGCTAAATACTAAATTCAATTTTATGGGTGTTAATTGTATTGGTGAAGGTAGGTGGAGAGCAAGAATTTGTGTTAAATTTCAAAACATACACCTTGGTGTCTTCCCTACAGAACACGCCGCTGTAACTCACAGAAACCAATACATCTTAAATCACAAACTTCCACATAAAATACAGGAGAGTATCCCATGATGAAATTTTCAGCGCTTGAATACATCAAGATCGACATCGCCAACAACTACGGGCTGGACAAGAAGAGCTTCAGACAGCGCATCGCTTGGGTGGATTCGATCAAGGATCTGCGTTCCAAGGTGGCTCAGGCCGAGAAGCCCGCCCAGTTCCTTGCCGGTGTGCTGGCTCTGGAGGACGCTCTGGCCGGGAGACCTTCTGGCTTTCTGGTTGAGCTGGACGCCTGCGCCTCGGGGATCTCGATACTGGGTATCCTCACCGGCTGCCCGGTGACCAGCGCCAACACCGGGGTCACCGGTAAGAAGCGCATGGACATGTACGGCCAGTGCACGGCAGCCATGAACGAGCTCTTGCCGAGCGAGGTGGTGGTGCCGAGATCGGACGCCAAATCCGCGACGATGACTCACTACTATGGGAGCGTGGCTACTCCCAAGCGGATCTTCGGAGACGAGTCCCCTGAGCTCTACGCCTTCTATCAGGCTCAGGAAATGGTCGCTCCGGGCGCCTGCTTCCTCATGCAGGAGCTCTTGGCCTCATGGCAGCCCAATGCCCTCTTCCACCACAACACTCTGCCTGACGGCTATCAGGCGAAGGTACCGGTGCTTCAGAAGATGAAGTCCAAGATCGAGATCGACGAGCTGGATCACGCCACCCTCACCTACGTCTACGAGGAGAACATCGGCTCCGAGTACGGCTTGGCAGTGGCCGCCAATGCCACCCACTCGGTTGACGGCTTCCTCGTCAGGGAGACCGTCAGGCGCTGCAACTACGACCGGGATCACCTCGAGGACGTAGCCGCATTGATCCAGTATCAGAAACTCACCTCCCGGGTTACCGAACCCACCCACCCCTTCGAGATCAACGCAGCGAACCACGGCTTCCTCAGCCTGCGCGGTGTCGAGATCGTCAACCCGGAGAACATCAGTCAGTTCACCGTTGGTTACCTTGAAGAGCTCCTTTCCTTGATCCAGGAAACCCTCACCAGACCAAGCTTCCCGGTCCTCACCATCCACGATGCATTCAAGTGCCACCCCAACTACGCCAACGAGATGCGGGAGGTCTACCGGGACATCCTGGCGGAGCTGGCCGACAGCAACGTCGGCGTCCAGATCATCAGGGAGCTCAGGAACGACCGCCGCTACAACTACGCCAAACTGTCCGACGATCTGGGCGACCACATCATGGAAGCCGACTACTTCCTCTCATAACCACATGCCTACCCCTAACCGGGTAGGCAGTTTTTTGTTTACCTAAAAGTTAACTTCGCTTAGCTGTTTTATCCTCCACGATACAGGGCAGCCTCCGGCTGCTTTTGTGCATTTTTACGGGTTGAAAATGGCACTGTGAAAAATACCCAAAACATGCATGGTAACTTTTCAAAAATCACGAAAAGTGCATACCTCCAACATGACACCTAACACTCGATTTCGGGTGAATTCCTACAGCTAACTGTGATATGACAGATAGTCACGAAAGTTTAACTTTAGATACCCTAGGAGCCGATATGAGCCAGGAACCCACCGAAGAGCAGTTCTTGAAGGACGTCGCCCAGCACCAGCTGACCGTCATGCACGATGCAGATAGTCGCCGGCACCTGCGCTTCCGGGTACCCAAGGAGAAACCATGAAGGTAGAAGAAGCAGTCGTCACAAAAGTGACCATAACCGAAGTACCGCGACTGGACACCATCACAGTATTCCTTGAAGACTTAGGGCCAAGGTGCGGAAAAGCGACGATCACCTGCTGGGACAAGTCGTGGGTTGCCTCTTGGGGCGGTATGGGTGACCACGACATCCGTGGGTTCCTGCTGTCCTGTAACAACGACTATCTCGCCAACAATTTCAACCGGGGCATCAGCGACCACATTTATGATCTGGAAGAGTTGGTCAAGCACGCGAAGAGGTGGATCATCAAGGAGTTCAAGAAAAGGTGGATTGACAAAGAGCAGGCGCGCGAGCTGTTCGAAATGGCTGAGAATCTGGAAGGCGTCGAACGAGTCGAAACACTCCATGACGTACACGGCAAAGCGATGGTGGAAATCTTCGGGGAAGAGTGGTGGTACCGCTTGCCTACCATTGAAAACCCTGAATACGCCTACCTGTGCCGGATACTGGACGCCGTTAGGTCTGCACTGACTATGGACCGTGAAGCCAAGGCTTACGACGCTGCGCTGGATGCCGGCGCCTAACGAATAATAAGGAGAAACTATGAGCCAGCTGGAACGCATGGAGGTGTACCGCTACACGATCGAACACCAGCCCTGCACGACCGAGCTGGGACCGGGACTGGCGGTTGAGATCGAGTTCAGCCCCTTCTGGTGGTACACCAGAAAAGGTGAGGAATGGTTCAGGTACGGGGTCATCCTGGAGAAGCCGCCGTTTCACAACAGTCCGGGCTGTCTTGCCTATTTCAAGGATTCGGAAGTCACCATAACCAGGGGAGGTAACCGGTGATTCTGCAGCGACCTGAACCATTCACCTTCAACCAGGGCCGTGTCTTGTCGGAAGAGGAACGCCGGGAGCTGGAAGGTGAGTACCAGTGGCCAAGGCCCGAACGGAAGCTCTGTCAGATCGAGGGGAATAGCGACAAATACCGATTGGGTAAACGATAAGGAGAGTGGCATGACCAACGAACAGGCGCAAGCCTATCTGAGAAGTGACGGGTCCGCCTGCCCGATCTGCGGCAGCGATTCCGTGCAGGGTAACAGTGTGACGATCGATAACGGCAACGCTTACCAGGAATGCAGCTGCGACGAATGCTGCGCCCAATGGACCGACTCCTACCACCTGGCTGCAGTCATCGACGATAAGGGAAACATCTACGACAAGGAGGCACCGGATGGCACTGCATAAGACGGAAGACGCCTACGCCCTGTTCAGGAAGCATAACGATGCATTCAAGGTTTCCGACAACTTCACCACCTTCATCCAGCTGGCCGGGTTGAACCATCTGGATAACTACATCGGCGGCTGGATCGAGGCTGCCTTCAATACCTTCAAGGCCGGCAAGGAAACCTACCGGCCTCTCCTCATGCCCAACGCGTCGAAGTTCTCCGACCTGTTCACGGCCGCCTACTTCCTCCCCACCGACCAGAAGGACAAACCGGAAGGCGTCAAGTTCCTGGGCGGCAACGCCGGCCTGTGCGGGCATATGGGCGGCACCAGAGGCTGGTCGGAAAGAAGTCCCGATACCCGCAGTCATTACGGCTGCAAATTCTACGGCACCTACGTGCTGCCGATCGAGAAGATCAACCACAAGAACACCAGCTTCGAGGCGATCAGGCGTACCGACGGCATCCTCATCATCATCAGGTCGACTCACTATGTCGGTGAAGACTGGGTTGCCCTACTGGATCCGGACGCCAACATCGAGGAGATGTTCGACGAGGAAACCAGGGCGTTCCTGGCCAAGGAGCGGCAGGCAGCTCTTGATGCCTGGGGCAGTTAAGGAGAAACGACATGACTTCCAAATGCGAATGCGGCAAGCACTACGAGACGCAGAAGGGTGTGGACCTCTGCAAGGCCAACCGGCACGGGACCTACCTGATCAACTTCAACCATAACTTCCAGCCCCGGCAATCCTTCGATATCGACGTGGAGGTCTACTGCGCCGAATGCGGGGTGCGCATCATGTCCCAGCTTTCCCGGGGACTCGGGAATGTCGCGGTGAAGGTGATGCCCCATATCTGCGCGGTACCGGAACCGGAACCGGAACCGGAGGTGGAGATACAGGGGGATAGCCATGACCTTACGTGAAAACGACTGCGAGGCGAAGCAGGACGGCCCCTGCACGGAGCAGAAGGACTGCCTCTGCCCGGAGTGCCGGGCGCTGATTGAGAGGCTGGAAGAGGCGCACTACGAGCACATGATCGAGGTACTCGGCGGCTACCACAACAGGCATTGCGACTACTAAAGGAGTAACCAATGACAAAACAGACAGCCGACCTCCACTTCACCGGCGGCGGATCCGACAAGGTATACCATCTCCTGCAGAACGGGACCGCCCTGCATGTGGCCTATGGCCGGCGCGGATCGGGCTTGGCCATGTCCCAGCAGGACCACCCGACTGCAGCCAAAGCCGCCGCGGAGTTCACCAAGAAATTCAACGAGAAGCTGGCCAAGGGTTACCAGGTAGCCAACGGGATCAGCGGCAACGTCTGGGGGCACCAGGTTGCCGTGGACCCGGGCACAGGCGACTTCACTGTCAAGACCATCATGGTTGACGATGTGATGGTCGACACCAGGGTCATGACGGACACCCGCAAGAAAGCCATGGAGAAGATCCCCTCCGGCTTCCTGCCCCAACTATTGAACGAGATCTCCGAGGAGGAGGCTCAGGCCTACCTCGACGACGACGCCTGGGGAGCCCAGGAGAAGAAGAACGGCAGGCGCCATACGGTGCTGGTCGATCCCACGAACCGGGAACCGCGGGGAGCCAACAAGCTCGGGTTCACCGTCCCTACGCCCGTCAGCTTCAACGCGGCGCTGTTCTCCTTGCAGCTGGACGGTGAGATAATCGGCAGCAAGCTCTACGCGTTCGACCTCCTGGATCTGAACTGCTTTTCCCGCAAAAGCCACCCCTATCTGCAGCGTTACAACGACCTGCTGGAATTTCACCGAACCTACTGCAACGACTCCGTTGAGCTGGTACCGCTGTGGACCTCGACTGCAGCCAAGCAGGAACTCTGGGACAGGGTGAAATCGGCCGGCGGGGAAGGGGTCGTCTTCAAGCGACTGGACGCGGCGCATACCGAAGGACGGCCGAACCGCCTGGGCGACCAGCTCAAGGTGATCTTCTGGCAGCACACCCAGGCCATCGTTACCGGGATCACTGAAGGCAAGAGAAGCGTGGCACTCGCCTGCTACGACCTGGCCAAGCAGGTCTGGGTGCCGGTGGGCAACGTGACCATACCGGCCAACTACGCCATCCCGCAGATCGGGGAGTTCGTCGAGATCCGCTACAAGTACTACTACGAAGACGGTTCGCTGTTCCAGCCGATCTATCAAGGGGCACGAGATGACTGTACAGCAATGGATACAGATTGGAATAAACTATTAAGGCCACCAGAAGAATAATGTTGTTGTTGTTGCTGGTAGACAGTGTATACTATGACAAATATGAAAAAGGAGTAGTATATGAAATTATGCGAATGTGGTTGTGGAATGCCGACTGCTATGGCTACTAAAACAACAACAAGTGAAGGTATTAAAAAGGGTGAATATCGTAGATTCGTGCAGCATCACCACGCAAAAGTAACAACTCTAGCCGGAGCAGAATCATCCTCATGGAGTGGTGGAAAAATAAAATCAGGCGGTTACATAAAAGTTGCAGACAAAAGAATTGGAAGAAAAAACCCATACACATACGAACATGTAATGGTGTTGGAGAATTTTCTTGGACGTCAGTTATTACCATCTGAAGTATCCCACCACATAAATGAAATAAAAACTGACAACAGAATAGAAAACTTGCTGGCCCTAACACGGGCAGAACACACCGAAATTCATCGGTCAATGCAAGCGTATAAAGACTGCGGAAACGCTAATAAAAGAAAATGTAGGTTGTGTGGTAAGTACGATTTTACTAAAAACATGACCGAAAGTTTTAATGGGCAAAAAAGTTTCGTATACCAGCATAAGCAGTGTGCTACGGAATATGCGAAAGCAAGACGGCAAGGCAGAAAACCCCAGTACGAGGGGACCACCGACGTGGTGACTGCCGCGGATACCGACTACATGAAGCTGCTGCGCTTCCCGGGAGAATAGGAAAGGAGAAGACCCAGATGCTGTACAGAATCGATGCAGCAGGCTTGACAGACCGGACAAAAAGAGAGCTCGAAAACATGCAGCTAGAGGGTGTTCTCATCCCGGTGGAAGAAGAGGTACCCATCAAACGCCGAGTCCGCCTGAAGCTGGATTACAACCTGCAGGTCGACCAGGTCTCTAAATCGATGGACTGCGCCAAGGGCCGAGACTGGACGGCCTTCGTCAACAGGAAGCGCACCCTGGTCCACGTCATGATGTATGACCATCCGGCCATCCTGATCCGCATGCCCCGCCTGAAGATGAAGGAGTGGTCCAACAAGGCGATGAAGGAGTTCATCGCGCAGCTCCTTTACGAGGTGTACTGATGGTTAAAACTGACCGCAGCACAAAGACAATTAACCATCCTCTGCCCTGTGCGGCTGGGGATATTTGGGGAGGGGGAAGATGAAAGGGCTTAGCTTGTGGCAACCATGGGCATCTCTGATTTTCACTGGTGCCAAGAGGTTTGAAACCAGGTCGTGGGCAACTCGGTATCGCGGCCCTATCGTGATCTACGCTGCCAAAGGTGGGCTTCCTAAGTACAAACTGAAGGATTACCTTTTTGGGCCGCTGTTCAAGGAAGATTTTCAGAGGGGACTCGCCCCTCTACACGGTGACACACTGATCCCCAAAGCGCTCATAGGGATTGACGATCTTCCGTTTGGTGCAGCACTTGGCGTTGTCCAACTGGTGGATTGTGTCCGCACCGATACCATGTCGCTCAGTCAGATCGGCGGCGATTATCCGTTCGGAGACTTCAGCCCTGGGCGCTTTGCATGGCAACTGGAAAAAGTGCGGGCGTTTGAAAAGCCTGTTCCGGCTAAGGGTGCTCAGGGTCTCTTCGACGTCAACCTGAACAATTTCCGGCTGGCAGAGGCGGTGCGGCACGACACCTGCCAGGTATGCGAACCTGGAGAATAGCCGCCTCCGGCGGGTTTCATAAAATCAATAACCAATTCGGAATTCGGAGATACCATGAACTCGAAAGACTTACAGGAATCAGTAGTCACCATACTCGCTGCCGGCCTGGTTCCCTATATCGCGGGAAGCCCGGGCATCGGCAAATCCGACATCATCCGTGGCATAGCCAAGCAGTTCAGGCTCAAGGTGATCGACCTCCGCCTGTCCCAGTGCGACCCTACCGACCTCTGCGGTTTCCCCACCCATAACGGATCCCGCATGGGTTACGCCCCGCCGGAGCACTTCCCGTTGCAGGGTCTGGATACCCCACCGGACGGTTACGACGGCTGGCTGCTGTTCCTGGACGAGTTCCCTTCGGCTCCGCTGGCGGTCCAGGCTGCAGCCTACAAGCTCGTCCTGGACCGGCAGGTTGGTAGCCACCATCTGCACAAGAACGTGGCCATCGTCTGCGCCGGCAACAAGGTGACCGACGGCGCCATCGTGAACCGGATGAGCACGGCCATGCAGTCCCGCCTGATCCACCTGGAGCTGGACGTCGACGCGCGCCTCTGGATCGAGTGGGCCACCGGTAACGGCATCGACCACAGGATCGTCAGCTACATAGAGGGTCGTCCCGAACACCTGCACAACTTCGATCCCAACCACAACGATACCACCTTCTCGTGCCCCAGGACCTGGGAATTCGCCTCCAAGCTGATCAAGGATAGGGAGGTATCCCTCGGGATGCTGGACATCCTTATCGGCACCCTGTCGGCCGGCATCGCCCATGAGTTCAACGCCTACCTGAGCTACTGCTCCTCGCTCCCCAGCATCAACGACATCAAGCGAGATCCCACGGGGATCACCGTTCCCGACGATCCGGCCCTGCTCTACGCGGTGAGCCACATGGTCGCCTCCTACATCGACGAGGCCAGCGCCGACATCCTGATGAAGTACGTCAAGCGCCTGCCGCTGGAGTTCGGCACCACCTCGATCCGGGCAACCCTGAAGCGCAAGAAGGAACTGCTCCAGGTTCCGGCCATCCGTGACTGGGCGCACGCGGTCGCATCCGAGATCTTCTAACCAATCATAAAGGAATCGATATGACGCCGAAACAAAAAGCAATTTGCATTCTGGAATGCACTAAAGGAGACAATGGTGCAAGAGCAAGGGCGGCGTTTCGTGGTCGCACCCCTGAACAGATGCAGGAACTTTATGGCGAGAGCGGTGAAACCTGCCAAGCCATTTTGGACGGGTACGAAAAGGAAGAGCGGGAACATCTGGCCGCCTTGGAATGGGTCAAAGCCCAACCCGATTAGCCGGCTGCCGTAGGTATTTTCGAGTGAAGGAATGGAATCCCCGAGCCCTTTGGGCGACGGGATTGTATTCCTGAACGAGGAAATCCCGTAGGCAGCAAGGCGATAAACAATAAACCACTAACCCAATAAAGGAAAACAAAGATGAAATTAAATAAAACCGAACTGACCGCCCTGACCACCCAGATCTGCAAAGAACTCCGGGAAGCTGCCAAAAAGAAGCAAAATGAGTTAAACATGATCCAGGACGAACAAAACACACCTGCAGCGAAACTCGCCTTGAGGTCCATCAGAACCATGAACAAGACCCTTCGGGCGTACTTGGATGCTGCCCACAAAGATATGGGCAAAGTCGGTTTGTCTGAAATCCTGCCGTATCTCCGCAAAACCCAAACGGAAGTGAGCGCGCCATCCCAATACTGTGACTCGAGCGTGTTCAACGCCCTGGTCATCGCCCAGATCGACTCGCCCGACGTCGTCTCGCTGATCGAGAAAGTTAAAGCGCCGTTCATCACTACCAAAATCTAGTCAACAAAGGAATCACGATATGGAATGCTGCGGAACCCAGATGAGCAAGTTCAGCTACTATCGCGACGCCGGAGATGCTGAACGGGTCAGGCATTTCTGTTGCGTCAGGTGCGGCAGCCGGCATCACGACGGCGTCAACTACACGGCCGACGAATGGTTCTTCTACATCAACGGGGAAACCCGCTACGCCTACCAGGCGCGTCTCAATGCCGAGGAGGACCGACTCCTGTCCCTCCACGCCCACGAGCTCATCAACCACCACAGTCCCGAAGGAGCATAGATTTAATGCAGATCGAAATTATGGTAAGTAAGCAAGACTCCCGTTCCCTGGCGCTACTGGCCATGGGGGACGCGCTCTTCACCGATCTGGAGACCCGTTTCAACAGGGGTTCCATGCCGCACGCCGAGGTCAAGGATATCCTCTACAAGATCAAGGCCGTGGACCGCCACATCAAGGGAAGGGTCAAGGACGAGTACCTGCTGGCGACGGAACGCTTCTTCGCCCGGGTGCAGCTCGCCCTGGACGAGTTCTGGGGAGAGATCACCGACCAGGATAGGAAGGACGCTGACCTGGCATGGAAAGGGGAAAAGGACCAGTACCGGTTGCTCAAGTCGGAACCAAAGCCGACGGTCAAGAGGGGCGCCAAGGGAAGGTTTGAAAAACTGTAACACTAAAGGAGCCAGTATGTGCATACTGCAGGATGCGGCAGACGCCCTGAAGATAGCCAAGATCACGCTGATGATGCAGAAAAATACCGTATATTACACCACCATCCTCTTCTCCATGAAGCAGCTCATCACCGAGGAGATACCATCCGCGGCGACGGATGGCAGATCCCTGCTGGTGAACCCGATCTTCTTCACCGACCTCACACCCAATGAGCGGATCGGCCTCTTGGCCCACGAGGTACTCCATGTGGCGCTGGATCACATGCACCGCCGCGGTGACCGGGATCCGAAGTGGTACAACATCGCCGCCGATTACGTCATCAACGGCTTCCTGGACACGGCCAAGTACGCTCTGCCCAAGGGCGGCCTGCTCGACCACAAGTACGATGGCATGAACACGGAACAGGTGTACGACATCATCTACAAGAAGTCGGAAACCGAGAAGTGCAACATCCTCAAGCAATGCACGGATAACGGTAGCGGCATGAACGGGGCCGACGTCAGCTACCCGGAGCAGGCTGCACCGGGACAGGCCGTTGGACAGGACGAAGTCACCACCATCATCCTGCGCGCGACAACCCAGGCAAAGCTGGCCAAGCAGCCTCCGGGGAGCATACCTGGCGAGGTCGAGATCGAGCTGGCCAATACCCTGAACCCGCCACTTCCCTGGCACATCATCCTGCAGAACTACCTGACCGATTTCGCCAACGACGACTACTCGTTCCGGCGCCCGAACAAGCGCTTCCTGCCGGACCACTACATGCCGGTTGCCCATTCGGAAGCGCTGCCCCATATCGCCATTGCGGTCGACTCTTCCAGCTCCGTGTCGGACGAGGAGTTCAATGTCTTCATCACCAAAATCGCGGAAATCCAGCAGACCATGCACCCGAAGAAGATCACGGTCATCGACTTCAACACGGTGCTGAAAAGCACCCAGGAGCTGCGGGAAGACCAGAACCCGTTCAAGGAACTGAAGTTCGTCGGGCGCGGGGGAACGAGGATCCAGCCGGTCCATGACTGGGTGGCCGAACACCGGCCGACGCTGATCCTGGTATTCACCGACGGCGAGTTTACCAAGACGTCACCCAAGAACAGCAGCATCCCCCTGCTCTGGATCATCCACGATGATCCGTCCTGGAAATGCGACCACGGCCGGGTGATCCACTACAACATCTTGAAAAAATAACGGAGCCATAAATGGAACCCCTTAAACGCTTAGCCGACCTCACCCACGAAGAGATCCTCGCTATTCCGATCGGTTCGGAAAGGTACCTGCAGACCATCGATCTGGAGTGCGCCCATGCTGGGATCAGTCTGCTGCCGCCCCACCCGGGACCGAAACCGGAAACGGCGGCCAGCAAGCCGGACACCGTCCTTTACAAAATAGGCAACTGGGGTTTCCTCAAAATCGAGGACGCCGAAGAGATCATCCGTCTCATGACGGCAAAAGGGCTGTGGAGAACGCGCACCGATAACGGCGTCCAGGTCCTCGAACCCATGCCCGAGAACGACTACTACCGGCCGGACATCAAGAGCACCCCGGCGTATTCCGCGACAGAGTTCGCAAAGATCAAGGACACCGTGGCTCAACAAGCCGCCGGCCTGGAAGACTGGAACCAGAACAACAAGGTCTACCAAGAGATCCTGCAGGAGCGCAAAGACATCGTCAAAGCCTTCACCACAAAGGTCGACTACGCCCGGGAAGTCACGAGTGGCATCGCCCAGATCCTCACCAATCTTAAGCGCTATCTCGTACTGGCACAGGGGCAGTACCCCATCGCCGTCGGTTTTCTGAAAGAGGCCGACAAGACCGGTGGGGTGCATGTCGAAGACGACAGCGTCTACTACGCATGTACCATGGGCGCCCACTATCCGGTGATAACCAGGGAGCAGTACCAGAGGGACAGCATGGATACCCTGCTGGGAGTAGGTCATGGCTAAAACTCCTACCAATTCGGAACTCGACGTGGTCGTGTCCTATATGACGATCAGCCTCGGCTACTACTTCAACATCATCCTCCCCTACAAAGACGGCGTAGCGCTCCTGGCTGCCCTGGAAAAGGCGGAACCGATCGAGCGGCATTCCGGCGGTTCAACGGTTGTCTTCACGGACGACAAGCCGGACGTAGTAATACATACCGTCACGCAAAAAGAGTATCGTGAACAGAAGATGATCAAACTACTGGGAGTTCAAGACGATGCCACCTAACATAACGCTGACCCAAGATCAGCAAAAAGCCACCAATGCCTTTCTGGATTTTCTGGTGGGTGAGGAGAACTTCTTCGTCGTCCAGGGTGCGGCGGGTACCGGCAAAAGCTTCCTGATCAAGCACCTGCTGGAGACTTTCTACGCCAAGTACAAGGCGTACTGCCTGCTGCTGCAAAAGGACGTCAAGGAATTCGACATCAAGATCACCGCCACCACCAACAAGGCGGTCAACGTGATCGACGATTTTCTGGCCGATCTGCTGGCCATCCGGGATGACATCCAGCTCAGCACGATCTACTCGCTGCTGGGGCTGAAGGTGACCAACGACATCAAGACAGGCAAAACCAACCTGTCTTTCTCCAACGGTGGCGCCCAGGCATTCTCGTCGTTCGACAACATCGCCCCACTGGTCTTCATCGACGAAGCCTCCTTCATCAGCGAGGAACTGCACTCGATCATCTGCGAGATCCTCAAGCAGCAGGCCAAAGCCAAGATCGTCTACATCGGCGACAAGTACCAGCTGGCACCGGTCGGACAGCAGTTTTCCGCCATGGACACGTTGCAATGCACCAAGGTGTCCCTGGACGAGATTGTCCGGAATAGCGGGCACATCCTGGCTACCGGAACCCAGTTCAGGCGCACCGTTGAAAGCGGCAACTTCCAGCCGATCCAGTACAACAAGCAGGACGTGATCCACGTGGACGGGCCCACCTTCCAGCATCTGGTCGAAAGCTCCTTCAAGGATCCGAACTGGAAGCCGTCGACTAGCCGGGTACTGGCCTGGACCAACGAGCGGGTGCAGGAGTACAACAGCCACATCCGGCAAGCCCTGGGATTACCGGCCGGATTTAGAACCGGCGAGGTTGTGGTCACCAACGAGTTCATCAAGGGCAACAGCAGCTACAGCCGATCGGTCGATTCCGAGGTGACCATCACCGGGATCAACCCCCAGGACACCACTGTTTACGGTGTCCAGGGGCGCATGATCGAACTGGATCACACCTACGTCAGCTTCATGCCCACCGACTTTAAACAGGCCAAAGCCTTGATGCAGAAATTGGCTACTGAGAAGGAGTGGAAGAAGTACTTCGAGATCAAGGAGACCTGGTTCGACCTGAGGGCGGTCTACTCCAGCTCGCTCCACAAATCACAGGGGAGCACCTACGACACCGTGTTCCTGGACCTGGCCGATATCGGCCGGAACTGGAGCGCCACCGATGTGGCCCGGCTCTTGTACGTCGGGATAACCCGGGCGGCGAAGCAGGTTGTCTGCTACGGACACCTGCCGGATCGGTACTGCCGCTAAACCAAAACGGGGGAAGAGAAGTGAGAGAGCTCAAGTTCAGCTATATCCAGCAACACAACGAGACGGGATGCCTCACCGAAAGCGTCCTAACGTTGCAGCAGGTTGAAGAGTTAACCGTAGGCGTCTTATACAAGGGGCACACTCTTGTTGCTAGGCGGCAGTTCACCGGCATCCTCGACAAGAACAGCAAGGAGATTTACGAGGGGGATGTACTTTCAGACGATGAGAGTTTCTGTACCGTGACATGGCAACCCAAATACGCCGGTTTCTATTGTGACTTCGGTGACGACATTCAAGACATGGTAGATGCCTACGTTTGGTCTACTGTGGTTGGTAACATCTACGAGAACCCCGAGCTTCTGACACCCAAGGCGTGATCCAAAACCAACGGAGGGACCAATGGCCGAATCAATAAATTCCCTGAAAGAAATGGCCCTCCGGGTACTCACCACCGAAGCCTTCCGCTACATCAACCAGGTGGCCTATCAGGACTACCAGGAGCTGGCGGGCCAGAACGCCAAGCTCCGGGGAGTGACCGCCAGCTACTTCACCTATAACGGTACCATCTACCCCAACACGACCAGAAACGGAGAGACGGTACGCCTGGTGAACGTGGTGGCTCCTGCCCTGCATTACTCGCTGTACGAGGCGTATGACGGGATCGTAAGACGCACCACCACTGCCGGCACCATCGAGGTGTCCAATTACTTCCGCGCCGTACTCAGCGCCTCTGCCAATGGGATCGTTCTGGACGAGCTTCTGCCAGCTATTCTGGTAGGCCATCTGAGAGGGGAGTTCCTGGCTGCCGAATACGCCATAATCGATGGTGATATCTCCGGTACCCAACCCCACCACTGGGAACCCATCGAAACCACCCGCAGGAACATCGAGGCCATCAAGGAACATTACGCCCACACCATCGCCATTCTGCGTGACCAGCTCATGAACAAGCTGCTGCTGGAAAGCAGATAATCGACACTCCTGAAAGAAAAATCTTGCATCCCATATGGGCAGTGTGGTTTAACGTACCCGTGGCAAACGGGCCTGTCGCACTGTTTTATGCGTTTTGCCTATTACCACAGACCACCAGGAAACCACATGAACAATTGGAATGCGCTGATACTCGGGGCAGTTATCGGCTACCTCTTCAAGCTGCTCTTTAACAACGACCACACCAAAGGTAATCGTGGCATCATGGAAATACCCTCCGTCGACCTCGTCAGAATCGGGCGTCCAGCGGTTAACGATTGTCGAGTCTCTGGCTCCACAAAAACCTCATCTTGAGGCAACCCAAGCAGAACTACAGGAGGAAGTATGGAACAGCATCTGGAAAAGATTAGCAAGCTGATGGAAGAGTTCAAAACGGATTCGGCCAAGCAGCTGAACGGCAACAAGGCAGCCGGCACCCGGGCGCGCAAAACATCCCTGGAGATCGCCAAGGAACTGAAGGCGTTTCGCGGTCTGTCGGTGGCCCTGTAACATGGCGCCCTGCACAGAGGAACAGAGGACATTCGTTCACCGGCACGTCGGTGTGTTCAGCGACCGGCACCGGGTTAAACTCGACCAGGTCTTTCCGGTGAAAACGACAAAGGCCATCATCCAGGAATCAAACAACAGATCGCTCATCCTGGCAGCCACCCGGATCAACAACCTCGAAGAAGGGCTCGTCGACCTGCGAAACAAGCTGAACGAGGCAATCGACGAATTCAACGGAACGTTCGGGGCCACCTTGAATCAACTGGTCCACGACTCGATGACGACACGCGCCGTTGAACTGCAGAAAAAACAGGATGAGTTCGACTACAAACTCCGCATGGCCATCGGCCTGGTGGATCTGGTCAGCCCGGACAGGGCGTACGACGTCCTGGAGTCCTGCCGGAGACAGATCGAGAACCTGGGCAAAGAGTAACCTTCGCCTCACGGTAACCTCGCCAAGATCTGTATGAGGGGTGACAGCCGGAGAGACGGCAACTCCCGTTTTCGGTGACATGAGTGCTGGAACCGATGCTATACGCTAAAGTGGCGCGACAGCCGGGAGAGACTGGCAATTCAAGGTGCAATATTAAGGATGCAGATCACCTTCATACTAAAAGCAGCGAATCCTCAAGCCGGTGGGAAGCCGGCACCAATTTGGGGTCAAGTTGGCACAGCCTTCACGCTGGGGACAACCTCTGACTAGCCCCGTGGAAGAGTCGCCCAAGGACTCGTTAGGACAGCGACCAAAACACCGGCCTGGAATGCCACACCACGGGAGGAAATGCAGCCGACGGCGGTCACAAGCCCGCGCGTAATGCAGAGTGCCAGCACACCATTGAGCCAGCCTGCCCGAATCCCGGTCGGTTAAGACAGGTGGCAATAGTCTGTGGCTACCATAAAAATTCGCATGTCGATAACAGCCCACGGGGACATGCGGAGCCGCAAGGCGTACCTGGAACAACAGGACCCTCATCAGAAGATTATTGAGATCGAGGCGGTGCAGACTGCGTTGAGGGGACGGGCAAAGTACCTGGCGACTTAGAGCCAGCAAACCAGCGAATGGGTGGAAAGCCCGTAAAGGATGCACATGACGACCATAGGTGATCTACTGAAGCATAACTACGATTACGTCTTCCCTTTCGGCAAGCATAAGCACGAATCAATCACGGAGGTTCTCGAGGAAGATCCCGGGTACATTCTCTGGGCTGCGGACAACGTCGACAGCTTCAACCCGACGGAGGAGATTCTGGATGAAGCTTGGCAAGCATCAAAACGTAAATAATCAAGGGAGCTTCCATGCAGAAACAGATCGTCATTGATATGACTCACCTGTCAGGTGGCCAGCAACATGACATCATGAAGGCCGTAGTAAATACCCTGGAAAGCAGTGCCAGAAGAATAAAGGAAGACGCTGTCCATTACTCGGAAGGTCCCGCTAAGGATGACATGCTGGGATGGGCCAAGGCCGCCACTGACCAGGTGCATGAGCTGGCTTTACAAGCCAAGGATCAAAAAATTACATGGGGAAGGTGAGTTATGCAGCACGCCACTTACGGGGCTGACCCCGCTTCAGCATCGGTCGCCATCCTCGTCAAGGAAACCAGCTTCAACAGCGGAAAGATCAAGTCGGCCTACATCGACCCGATCGGCGCCAACCCGGCCGGGTTCATAGCGTACAGCCTCTGGTACGACGACAACGATAAATGCCAGGCAGCGCTGGCCAAGGAGCATCTCCAGACGCTGCTCCATTCGGTCAAGTCGCTGTGCATCGGCACCATCCTGGTGACCGACGCGAAGTACTTCAAGTACCTCACCGGCAAGCAGAAGGCAGCCACCAACTACATCGGATACGCAGTCAAATCCAGCCTCACCGGGTACGAGGACGCTTTCGACGTCTTCTACGCGCCCAACTACAACGCGGCCAAGTACAACCCGCATACCGCGAAAGAAGTCGACACCGCTCTGGCCTATCTGAAGCAGCACCTGTCGGGAGCGTACGTCGCCCCGGGAACCAACGTCATCCATTCCGCCCGGTACCCGATGACGCTGGCGGAGATCTCCGATGCCCTGGAATTTCTCCACACCAAGCCTGCGCTGACGGTCGACATCGAGAGCCGCAGTCTGGAATTCTGGAACTGCGGGATCGCCACCATTGCCTTCGCCTGGGACCAGCACAACTTCATTTCGATCCCGGTGGACCGCGGCTCTTTTCCAGAAGACGTAACCACCGTCTTCACCCAATCGTTCGGCAGCTACGTAAAGAACATGCTCAAGGTTTTCTTCGAGAACTACCGGGGCAGACTGATCGCACACAACGCCGGCTACGACTTCAAGGTTCTGGTTTATGAGCTCTGGATGACCGACCTCCAGGACTACCGGGGTATGATCCAGGGGATCCAGATCCTGACCAGGAACTTCGACGACACCAAGCTGATCACGTACCTCGCCACCAACAACGCTGTGGAAAACGTCCTGAAACTCAAGGTGCTCGCCGCGGATTACCTGGGCGATTACGCCGAGGAGAACATCGAGGATACCGACAAGATCGAGCTGCCCCGCCTGCTGGAGTACAACGGCAAGGACACCCTGGGCACCTGGTACGTCTACCACAAGTACTACACGCGCATGATCAGCAGCAACCAGATGGGGATCTACGAGGAGCTGTTCAAGCCTTCCCTGATCACCCTGCTGCAGACCGAGCTGTCCGGCATGCCGATCTTCCCGGATGAGGTGGCCAGAGTCAAGCAAGCCCTGACTACGCTGAGTGATGGGTACAAGGCCAAGCTCGACAACTCCCAACTGATCCGGGAATTCCAGTTGGAAGTGAAGGCTCAGAAATGCGCCGAGTTCACCGCGGCCGCCAAGAAGAAAGTCTTCGACATGGACGACCCGAGGGTGGCCCGTCTGGAGTTCAACCCGAACAGCGGCCAACAGGTAGCCAACCTGCTCTACACCTACCTGGGATTACCGGTCCTGGATACCACCGATACCGGTCAGCCGGCAACCGGCGGGGACACCCTGGAGAAACTGCTGCACCAGACCCAGAATCAGGACATCCTGGAGATCATCGAATCCCTGATCGGTTTGGCTCAAGTGGACAAGATCCTGACTTCGTTCATCCCTGCCTTCGAGAAGGCCGTACAGATGCCGGATAGCAGCTGGCGCCTCTATGGAAACTTCAACCTGGGTGGGACCGTATCCGGACGCCTGTCCAGTTCCAACCCCAACCTAACCAACATCCCTGCAAAATCCACTTGGGGGGAGCTGATTAAAACTTGCTTCGGCTGCATCGCCGGATGGCTCTTCGGCGGCGCTGATTTCAATTCCCTGGAGGATATGGTCTCAGCCCTGACCACCAGGGATCCGAACAAGATGAAGGTCTACCTCGACGGTTTCGACGGCCACTCCATCCGCGCCTATAGTTACTTTAAAGATACCATGCCGGATTTACAACAAGCAGTAAACAGTGGTCGAAAATTTAAAGTAACTGTTGATGGAAAAACCCATATACTTACTGCGGATACGATGGTACTATGCCCTGACGGTAATCAACGCCCTATGGGAGAATACTATGACAAGCACCGAGTTACATGAGTACTTTCATTACGATGAAATAACAGGAAAGCTCATCTGGAAAAAACAATCAGGTAAATGTAAAATCGGAGAAGAAGCTGGCTATGTCAGTTCTGATGGATACAGATACTTCGGTTTTAAAGGCAAAGTTTTAAAAACACATCGAGCCATTTACTTGATGAAAACTGGAGTATTGCCCAGATATGTGGACCACGATGATCATAACAGATTAAATAATAAATGGGGAAATCTGTTTGATGCTTCCATGACAGACAACAATCGCAACTGTACTATTCAAAAAAATAATAAATCAGGGGTTGTAGGTGTATCTTGGTCAGTTACTCGTAACAAATGGGTAGCAATGATTTGGCATGAATCTAGGCCCATACCCTTGGGTCGTTTTAGTGATAAGCAGGAGGCTATCGATGCCAGAAAAAGTGCAGAAATACGGTATGGATACCATCCTAATCACGGGAGAAATTTACAGCCCCAACCTTAGTTCCAAGGACAATTATGCTACAACTTGCCGGTAATGAAATTATTGAAGAAATTGATGATGGATTGCGACCAGACATCATCAACAGCATCAAGAAGCTCTACCCGAAACAGCGTCAGGACTCCAAGGCGCCCACCTTCCTCCTCACCTACCAGGGCACCTTCCACGGCCTGATGAACAACCTGGGCCTGGACAAGACCGCGGCGTTGGCCATCGAATCTAACTACCATGAGCTCTACAAGGTATCCGATCAGTGGGTAGCGGATAAGCTCCAGCAGGCATGCATCGACGGCTACGTCACGGGCGCCTTCGGCTTGCGCCTCAGGACGCCTTTACTCGAGCTGAACGGCCCGGGCAAGCTCAACTACAAGGCGGCCGCCGAAGGACGCACAGCAGGCAATATGCTGGGTCAGTCGTACGGGCTCCTCAACACCCGGGCAGCCAACGAATTCCGGGAGAGGGTATGGGCCTCGCCGTACATCTACGACATCTTCCTCTGCGCCCAGATCCACGATGCAATATACGTGTTCTGGCGCAATACGGCCGGGATAACAAAATGGATCAACGACAATCTTATCGCTTGCATGAAATGGTGCGAACTGGTAGAACTGCAGCACCCAACCGTCAAGCTGGGCGCGAATCTCGACATCTACTACCCCGACTGGTCCACAGCCACTACACTGAAGAATGACATGGGCCTCCATGACATCATTGAACTGTGCAAGCTGCCGGAGGATCCATGAGCGTCACCGAAGCCCAACGCCTGCAGTTCCTATCCGTCCTCGCCCACACCACCTACTGTTCAGATGACGTCCTTAAGAAGCTCAAAGAGCTGCACGGGATTGACCTTACCGAACAGCAGCTCAATGAGTACATCGACAAACTCAAAAACGTACGCGGAGTGTAATATGCCTATCACCGATAAGCAGAGAGAGGATATCCGTCTGCTACTTTCTCTATTGGATTATCCCGAAGAAAAGGTGGCAAAAACAATCCAAAAAATTGACGAGTTAGACATGACTGAAGACCAATTAAACAAGTGCATCAATAATGTAAAAAAATTGCAAGGGGTATAACTTGAAGTATTTTATCGGCATCGACAACGGTGTGTCTGGGAGCGTGTGCGTTCTCGATGAGCACGGTACCTGTCTGCACTATGTCCCCACCCCGGTCCAGAAGACCCTGAACTACACCAAGGAAAAGGAATACGTCACCAGGGTCATCGTCAAGGAGCTGGCCGACCTGCTCCAACCTTATGCCAGGGAAGCCACCATTATCCTGGAGCGACCCATGATCAACCCCGGGCGCTGGAAAGCCTCTGTATCGGCAATACGGTGCGATGAGGTAACCCGAGGAATCATCGAGGCGCTGGGAGCCAGGATGATCTATGTCGACTCCAAGGAGTGGCAGACTCCCATGCTCCCCAACCGGAAGGCTGTGGCACGTCTGGGCAAGGGGGCAACCGATGAGGAGAAGAAAGCCCACAAGAAGCTGACCGCGGCCTTTGCCTCCGAGACCAAGGAGCTCTCCCTGATGACCGCTCAGAGGCTCTTCCCCGGGATCACCTTCAAGAAGGACGGGGACGCGGCCCTGATCGCCGAATGGGCGAGGAAGAATAATCTCTAAGGAATCCTGACTAAAGGGGAGGTGATTCAGTTGCCGAAAGGAAAACCGACCGGAGGCGTAAAGAAGGACATGCCGATGGATAAGAAAGACATGCCGATGAAGGGCGGCAAGAAGTGCTAGGTTGACCCGGTAGTAAAAAGGGGAAGAGGGTGTGCATTGCCCTCTTCCCTTGTTCAACCTGAACACATAAAGACTAGTTCCATGGCCTCCGGCCATTGCCGTACAATCCCACATCTGTGCTCCGGTGTGGTTTTTCTATCACCAAAAGGAGAATACAATGTCTGACCTGCTACAGAGACTGTGGGATGAGTACGTGGTTTTGTGCCAAGCTATTGAAGAAGTTGAAGAAAGTGGTGACTTGAGTGCCTTGAGTAAAGTCATAATGGACACAGATGAAATGCAAACGCTGCGCTCCGAGTTGAGAGCTGTCGGCGTTCAAATGAGCACAAATGAATAGTTCAATATAAAGGATCTTCTTATGCAACTGACCAACGACCAGAAAATTGGCCTGTCCATGGCGGTGTTCCTTGCCACCGACGACTACGACTACGACCCACGCCCCAACGCCATATCGGCTACCGGTCTCCTGAAGCCGCCGCGTCAGGTCATCCTGTCCAAGCGCGCACAGACCAGCGACATGACGATCGACATCAGTTCCCTGGTCGCCTCCAGCTTCGGCAGCGCCATCCATGACGGCATCGAGCGCTGCTGGAGTAACCAGCGGTACATCCCGGCCCTCAGAAAGCTGGGCTACTCCGACAAGCTGATCCAGAGGATCAAGGTCAATCCGAAGCCGGAGGAGCTCGAGCCCGACACCATCCCGGTCTACCTGGAACAGCGCGCCGAGAAGGAGCTGGACGGTTTCATCATCCGGGGCAAGTTCGACTTTGTCGGCGACGGCGAGCTGGAGGACCACAAGACCACCGGCGTCTTCTCCTACATGAAGCAGACCAACAACGCGAAGTACCGGATCCAGGGATCGATCTACCGCTGGCTCAATCCGCACATCATCACCAGCGACCGGATGCTGATCAACTACACCTTCACCGACTGGTCGAAACTGCGCGCCACGATCGAGAGCAAGAAGGGTTATCCTCCCGCCCGCATGCTGAGCGTGCCCATCACCCTGATGTCCCTGAAGGAGACCGAAGCCTGGATCTCCGGGCAGATCAGGGTGCTCCGGGCCAACGTGAACAAGACCGAAGCGGAGCTGCCGCTTTGCACCAGGGAGGAGCTCTGGCAGGATCCGGCGGTGTACAAGTACTACCGGGATCCCTCATCCAAGGATCGCTCCACTAAGAACTACGACAGCTTCGCCGAAGCTCAGACCCGCCTCCTGAAGGACGGGGGCAGCGGTTGCATCGACATCGTCCCGGGGATGGCCAAAGCCTGCAACTACTGCGCGGCGATCAACATCTGCTCACAGGCCCAGCAGCTGATAGCTGACGGCCTACTGGCGGTGTGACATGTCCCTGCATCTGGAAACCAATCTGACGGCACGTTTCATCGACTCAGAAACCCTGACACCGGAAGAACAGACGTCGCTTGATGCTTTGAACGCCCACGCCGAGGAAGTTGCCGAACGGCTGCAGGCCGCTTTTAGATTACTGATCACTGAAATGCTTGACATCAAGCGCCAACAATTCACCAAGGAGAGGCATCATGAGGGATCTCAGCAAGCTGACCTTCCATCCGACGACAGAACAGATAGTGGAGCTCTTGTGTGAAAAGACACAGAACTCCCTGCCTCAGTTCTTCCGAATGATGGTCTGTTACTACGTCTGCAAGATGGCGGCAACCATGCGCGTCCATATCAAGACGAAAGACCGGGGAGACATCCCCATCAACTTCTACGGGATAAACCTGGGGATCAGTGGCATCGGTTGGTACTATCTAGCCGCCTATGCATGTGAGTGCATAAGGAAAAATTCTTTAATTGCTGGGATCTCCAGTTAATCTATTAATAGGATACCAACCAGAAATGAGTTGGCGACCCCTGACAATTTAATAGCTATGGACAATCAGCAGCCAAGCTCCGTACAGGAGAAGGTTCAACGACTAGCCGCAAGGCGTAGGATCAAGTGATCCGAAATGGGAATAAAGTATTGTCCTTTACCAAAAGCTATGCTAAGTTAGGCAAAATTTGAGGTAAAGGGGTGTTTGATGTATCAAGATATAAAAGGTTACGAAGGCTTATATCAGGTGAATAAACTCGGTGATGTTAAGTCTTTGCCCAGGATTATTATCAACAAGAATGGCAAAGAACAATACTATCCAGAAAAACAGCTGAAACCTGATGTAGGCAAAAATGGTTACCATAGGGTCACATTGTGTAAAGGGCACACTACTAAACGGTATTTGGTACACCAGTTAGTAGGGCAAGCGTTCATACCCAATATATTAATGTTGCCTCAAGTGAACCATAAAGATAACGATCCAACCAATAATTGTGTAGACAACCTTGAGTGGACAACACATTCAGGTAACATGGTCCATGCCCAGAAACAGGGCAGGTTGCATGCAGCACAATCTAAAGGTGGGCGTACAAGAGGTATCTCCGGTATTAAAGCAGACAGCATAATTGAAAAGTTGATTGGGTCACAAATCAATAACTGGACAATTCTGAGTTTTGCTGAATATCGGGGGACTAAAAAATACTTTAATGTACGCTGTTCTTGTGGAAATGAAGTAACAAGAGAACAATCCTATCTTCAAACCTTTGACCAATCTGGATGCATTAAATGCAAAACAAGACTTTAAGATATAGTCTGGTCTCCACAGAGATGTGGAGCAGTCATAAAATGACGGGGATGAATTAACGACTCATCCTGAACACAAACGAAGGGCCACAGCACCAATATCCTGGAGGACCACATCATCAGCAAGTTCCGCACGGTCTTCTTTGAGGAGACTCTGCCGCAGCTGGCCGAGAAGAACCTCCGCGGACTGGCGGTAAAACGAACCAATATCCACAACCAGAATCCCAGCCTTACCACGCCGATGATCGAGTTCGACGAGATGTACGCCAACGTCCAGAAGGAGTATGAAAGCCTGGGCAAAATGGCCTTCTCGTTTGATTCGGGTACCACTGCCGCGGTCAAGCAGATGCGCCACAAGCTCCTGATGGCAGGCATCGGCGCCATGAACCTGGAGATCGACGAGATCGGCTCCAACCTGCTGGGTAACGTCGACGTCCTGGGGACTTTCCTGGAGCTCTTCGACGTGGGCAAGGTCAAACAGAAGCTGACCAAGAACACCAAGGAGAACGTCCGCTCCGAGGAGATCGAGGGTAAGACCCCCACCAACCTGATGCTGTTCGGCACCCCGTCGAAACTGTTCGACGGCGCCAAAACCGAAGACGAGTTCTGGACCTTTATCCAGACGGGTTACGGCCGACGCTGCTTCTTCGGCTACACCAAGGGGACCGGCAGGAACAAGCATCTGACCGCTGCCGACGTCTACGACAAGCTCACCAGCTCCAATGCGGAAGCCCTGATCGTCTCGCTCTCCAACCGGTTCGCCATACTTGCCGCCGAGATCAACTACGGCAAGGAGATCCAGGTATCCAAGGATGTCAGCCTGCTGCTCATCGAGTACAAGCTCCATTGCGAGGACATCGCCGACAAGCTGGGCGACCACGAGGAGATGCTCAAAGCTGAACTGGCCCACCGCTACTTCAAGGCACTGAAGCTGGCAGGCGGCCTTGCCTTCATCGACGGCCACGGCGAGATCACCGAGGACAACCTGTACCATGCCATCGCCATGTGCGAAGAATCCGGCAAGGCTTTTAAGCAGATGATGAACCAGGACAAGAATTACGTGAAGCTGGCCAAGTACCTGGCCAGCATCAACCGGGAAGCCACCCATGTCGATCTGACCGAGAGCCTCCCCTTCTACAAGGGATCCCAGGCTTTCAAGGTGGATCTGCTGCAGCTGGCGATTGCCTGGGGCTACAAGAATTCCGTCATCATCAAGCGGAAGTTCGAGAACAACATCGAATTCATCTCCGGTGAAACACTCATGCCGACCAGCCTGGATAAGATGTACCTGTCCCACAGCAAGGACTTCGCAGTCGGTTACGAGAACGTCCAGGCACCCTTCGACAAGCTCCCCGAGCTGTTCAAAATGACCGATCGCCACTGGTGCAGTCACCACACCATCAGCGGCCGGCGCGCGGAAGAGGAGATGGTCAACGGCTTCAACCTGCTGGTACTGGATGTCGACGGCGGGGTAAAGATAGATACGGTGAAGATCCTGCTCAAGGACTACACCTACGTGATCCACACCACCAAACGCCATACCCCGCAGGAGCATCGCTTCCGGCTGGTCATGCCGATGAACTACGTCCTCAAGCTGAACGAGACGGACTACAAGGAGTTCATGCGGAACATCTTCGACTGGCTCCCCTTCGAGTGCGATACGGACACCGGGCAGCGCGCCCGCAAATGGGCGACCTACGACGGCACGGAGATCCACACCAACAGCGGGGAGATGCTGGACGCCCTGCTCTTCATCCCGCGCACCAGCAAGAACGACGAGCGCAAGGAGCTCGTCCTGAACCACCAGAACATGAGCGGCGTCGAGCGCTGGTTCATGCTTAACACCGTCGGGGGCAACCGCAACAACCAGCTCCTGAAGTACGGCCTGATGCTGGTCGACTCGGGCTACAGCCTGGCGGACATTGACATGAAGATCGCCAGCTTGAACGAGAAGTTGGAGAACCCGCTCAGCAGCGACGAGATCGCACAGACCATCGGTAAGACCGTGCAGAAGAAGTACTACAAGAACGGAGGTGACTAGCTATGGCGACCCCTCTACAAAAAGCTCAACAAGCCTGGGCTTGGCGTAAGAAAATGATTAAAGGTAGCGGTGGTTTGATCAAGGTAGCTACCTCTATCCCGATACCAAAAGACAAGCTGGATGAGTTGTATCGCATCCTTGGGTACATGGACCAGGCAAACAACGCCAAGTTCAGGGCTTTGGGTGGCAAAATACCAAAAGTGAGTGAAGGAGACTGACATGCCTGTAAGTTGCGAGGCGGTGCCGGCTGAACTGTTCATGGAGCATGCCGGAATAAAAATCTACCATACGTACAAAGATGATGACGTTAACCAAGGAGCTAGAATCTGCTGGTTTACCACTGAGGAGTATGGCTTTCCTGATCAAGGTGGTGATTACTCATTCGACGTGCGATACTTGCCGGATTACGCAGCCTACCCGGGGGACATCCAGACCGTAATTCGCATGGCGATCGACAAAGGCATCATCACCAAAGACACATAAGGAAGACCACATGGCAAAAGACAGCAACGACAATCTCGTACTCATCTGCGGCACCAGCGGAGGAGGCAAATCAGCCTCGCTCCGCAATCTCCCCAACCCGGAAGGGGTGATCTACCTGAATTGTGAGGCGGGGAAGAAACTCCCCTTTCCTTCTAAATTCAAACAGATCAAGGTCACCGATCCGAAAATCGTTTTTCAGGCGTTCGACGAAGCCGAGAACATGCCAAGCATCCACACCATCGTCGTGGACAGCCTCACCTTCCTGATGGACATGTACGAGAGCGTGTACGTCCTCACAGCGGCCGACACCATGAAAGCCTGGCAGCACTACCAGCAGTTCTTCAAAGAGCTCATGCAGGACAAGGTGGCCAAGTCCACGAAGAACGTCATCTTCACCGCTCACGTCCTGAACGTCCTCAACGAGAACGAGATGGTCGTGGAGACCAAGGTGCCGATCAAGGGCGCCCTGAAGAACAACGGTCTGGAGGCGTACTTCTCCACCGTGGTGACTGCTCGCAAAGTCAGCCTGTCCGGTTTGAAGGACTACGCCAATCCGCTGCTGAACATCAGCGAAGAGGATGTCATGCTTGGTTACAAGTACGTCTACCAGACCAAGATCACCAAGGACACCGTCAACCACCGGATCCGGAGCAGCATGGGTATGTGGTCCGTAGCTGAAACATTCATAGACAACGACGCAGAACTTCTGTTAAAACGTCTCCACGATTACTACCGTTAACCTCTTGTGGGTGATGAGCGAAAGCCGGTACTGCCCCTACCCCTATATGGACCGGGCCAATCCGTGTACGTTGAATCATCACCCACTTTGATTTCATGCAGCACACCAACCCCATGCTTATAGAGCAGGGAACTTACAAAAGGAGCAACACGCACATGGGAATTTTCGATCAGGTAAACACCAGCAGCACCGTCACCGCGGATAAGGATTCCGTCAAGGGCCAGAAGAGGGAGCCGTTGGCCTCCAACATCTACAACCTCATCATCAAGTACGCCTACGTCACCAAGGCCAAAAGCGGCGCCATGGCTGTCAACCTGCTGCTCCTCACACCCGAGGAACGTGAGATCAAGATGACCGAGTACATCACCTCCGGCGACGCCAAGGGGAACAAGACCTACTACGAGAAGGAGAGCAACGGCAAGAAGGAGCAGTTCAACCTTCCCGGCTTCTCCCTCATCGACTCCCTGGCGCAGATCGTTACCGGCAAGAGCATCCTGCAGGCCAGCAGCGAGAAGAAGTCCATCAAGCTGTACAACTACGATGCCAAGGCTGAAGTGGTTACCGAGGTCGACATGCTGGTTGACCTGGTCGGCAAACCGGTCTGCGGCGCTGTGCTCAATCAGATCCAGGACAAGACCGCCAAGAACGCCGCATCCGGCGAGTACGAGGCGACCGGCAAGACCTACTCCGTCAACGTCGTGGACAAGTTCCTCAGCCCGGACGAGCGTAAGACTGCCGCGGAGATCAAGAACAGCATCCCCGCCGACTTCTCCGAGAAGTGGCTGGCCAAGTGGAAGGACCAGATCGATGACCAGTCCACCGAAGTCAAGGGCGCCGGCCTGAAAGGGGCACCGGTAGCGTCCGGAGAAGCGGCACCGAAGACCAGCCTGTTCGGCTAGATGCTGCGGGCACCTAAGTTGCCTATCGGCCCATGGGGGCTATTTGGGATCCAGGTAGCCTCCATGCTGATCACCAAACTGATGACACCACCACCAAAGAGAAAGAGGAGAATTGGCACCATGCAGATCACTTTGAACCAGGCAGAAATCGAGAAGGCGATCATCGCCTTTGTCGGCGAGCAGGGCATCAGCATCACCGGCAAGAACGTCGCCGTCACCCTGACCGCCGGACGTGCCCCCAACGGGATGTCGGCTTCCATCGACATCTCCAACGACGAAATCCCGAAGCGCGCCGTGATCGAAGTCATCGATGCAGCGGTCAAGGAAGCAACCGGGTTGACCTTCAACCAGGCGGTGGCCAAAGAGGAGCCGCCGCCCTTCGTAGTGGATCAGTCAACCGACGATACGGCCTCGGAGAGTAAGCCGCTGTTCGGCAAGAACTAGTCGGTATCCTGGCGGTGCCACTGACTCCGGTGGCACCGCCGTCATCAACAGAGGTTAGATTATGCACAGGATAATTCAAGATGTCCTGGATGAATTGGCCAGAGCAGACGCCAAATATGTTCATGATCCAATGACCAACAAGGAGGTAGGCTTAGCCACCCTGAAGTGCGAGGTCATGGAGCTGGAACGAGAAGTGGTACGACCGACAGAGCATCCTGAATGGATGCGCAAGGAGGCTATCCAATCTGCCGCCATGGCCATCAAATTCGTCAGGGACATCTGCGATAAGGACACGGTGCGAAAGCAGTTATCCACAGAAGTTATCAACTTACCCACAGGAGGAGGGATGGGCAAGACACTTGTCGTTGTGATCAACGGCGCAGCAGGGACAGGAAAGGACACCTTTGTTGAGTTCGTGAGAGCTCACCTGGCACAGCGGGGATTGGTGTCGAGCAATCATTCATCGGTCGGGCTGGTGAAGGAGGCCGCACTGATCCTGGGTTGGGACGGCGAGAAAGACGAGCAGGGGCGCCAGTTCCTTTCAGACTTGAAAGACCTCTCGACGAATACATACGACGGTCCCATGAAGTACATGACCGAGCTGATTACACAACTCAAGCACGACGTTATGTTCTTCCATATCCGTGAGCCGCTGGAGATCGCCAAGTTCCTTGAGACGCACCCGGGCGCGATCTCTATCCTGGTGCACAGGGATGGTGCACAGGGCTTCGGCAACCACGCCGACCAGAACGTAAAGAACCATCCCTACGATTACGAGATCCGCAACAACGCGGGACTCGCGGATCTGAGCGTGGTGGGAGAGGAAATCGCGGAACATTGCATGATTCTTCACAAGGAACTTCAGGAAAAGGAGACATTCAATGCTACTGGTTAAACCGAGTTTTGAACTGGATCCCGGATTGCGAAGCGGTGCCGAGATCCTGCACCGGCTGCGCTTGAAGGCGAACACCTGTTACAAGCCGGAAAAAGTATCACCCAAGAGTGATCTGGATTTCATGCATGATCTGGTGCACGTCAAAAAGCACCATTCGGTGCTGCGCCACGAACAGGCATCCATGAGGCTGGTATGCAGCCGGTCGGTTTCTCATCAGATAGTCCGGCACGGGCTGGCGCACTTCCTCCAGGAGTCCCAGCGCTACTGTAACTACAGCAAGAAGAATGATGGGGAGGTTGTGTTCGTCCTGCCCTGGTACTACCACAATACACTCCAGCCTGGCGTCTATCATCATGAGGCTGAAGTACAGATCACGCCGCCGGCAAACGGCGCGCGCATGTGGTTGCGTCACCTCTTCAGCGCAGAAGAGACCTATCACGGTTTGATAAAGTGTGGTCAAAAGCCTGAACGCGCCAGGGGTGTCCTACCCAATGACGCCAAGACCGAGGTTGAGATAACCGCCAATCTCGAAGAGTGGCGCCATATCTTCAAACAGCGGGCGGATTCCCATGCCGATGAATCCATGCAGTGGTTGATGCGGCCGGCCCTGGCTGAGTTTCAACAGCGGATCCCGGTCATCTTTGACGACCTGTGATTATCAATACCCCACCAAACAAGAAAGCCCTTTCACAGGGGCTTTTCCTTTCTGCACGATCCTTTCAAACAATCCTTTTAAGGCCAGATCATGGGCGGTAGTTCTGCCACCGCTTCCGCAGGTGTAGGCATAGCCCTAAGACCCGCCTGCACGTCCGCTAGAGCCTGATAACTCAATCGCCAACAGGTATCCCTCCATAACACCCCTGCTGCCCCTTCAGCCGCAAATGCGGCATCCGTAGAACTCGCATAGCTTGCAAGGCTCAGTATCCCGTCATAGTTCCGGGTGCGCGCCGTAGCGTCCAGGTGCCTCTGGATGGCGGTCACATTCAACTGTATCAGCTCCTCCGTGGTCGAAGGGACTACAGGCGGAATGACCGTTACTGGCTCCCCATCGATAATGTGGGTGGCGTCAGGAGGGCAGTTTAGAAAGTAGTTTTCTCCCTCTCCGTAGTTAAGTTCAATCAATTGGTAGTGTGTAACAGCTCGGCGTTGGATCTCACCATCACTAATTCGATATATTGCAATTTTTATCATCGTTTCGTCTCCAGAGCAAATATAGACGATTTGGAATTAGACAACGTGCCAGTCAATGTGTTGTTGAAGGAAGTCACATTTGTAGTAAATGTGATTTTCAATTTGTATGTGTGGTTCCCCGCAGGGGCAGAAGTGTCGAGGTATTCAAAACTTATTTCATCCTTCAGTGATACCGTAGTTGCAATCGATGATCCATCGAAAGTCCACTGTTCGTTTACCGCAGTGTGCAGTACAGTCGTGTCCCGCAACAGCTCGACCTTGATATAACCCCGAGTGTAAACACTCCCGTCAGGGCAGTAACCGGAGAGTGTAAAAGTTGTTCTGCACATCACTATTACGGGCGTATTTACGCCGCTTAGTGGGCCTGTAAAACTCATCGGTGTCGAGCAGATATCCTTAGTTATCACGGAACCTGTGGGCTGGATATTCACAGCAGACGTAGTAGAACCAGCCCAATCCGTAGTAGCAACAGAGAATGTGACGGCTTGCCCCTTGATCTGCAAGGTGTCCACATAGGCGTCCCCTGTGAATATCTTGTTGCCGTCGAAGAACGTTGTCCCTGGTTTTCTCCAGCCGGCTGTAGATACGACCGGGGTTGTCCAGGTGTAGGTTGCTCCTCCGGTGGCTCTCGTCCCGGTGGTTTCCCAGATGGCATAGGTGGCACTGGCCGGTATCGCAGCCGACCAGCCGACGGGAACACCGACGCTGGTGCCGGGAGTTGCCGGGTCGATCGCGTCAACATAAACCACCAGGACACTCGAGCCGGTTTGTCCGTCGGCTCCATCGGTGCCGTTGGTACCGTCTATCCCGCCGATTTTTATGGCGTCACCCCAGGCCGCGGTGGTGCCGTCATCCACCTTTTGCGACATCCAGTTTGCCGCCGCTGTTGCCGCCGTATGCCAGCCGTTGTCTGTCCCGGCGATGCTAGTTGGTTTCGCTGGGGGAGTTCCGGCGGCAGAAGCGTCATGGTAGGTTATGTAAACTGACAGCCCGTTTTGCAAACTTATCACCGGGGTCGACCAACCAGTAATAGCAACCGCGCCAGTATTCCCGGCAACTGTGGACACCACCGCGCGCGATGTGTAAACCGCTGCAGTACCGGTCGGTATGGTCCGAGACCACGTTGCGCCGGTTGAGGTGGGCAACGTCGTGATCGGGGTAGCTGCACCAAAAGTGTAGGTGCCACCGGTCGGGGTCGTGCTGGGCACGCCACGGGTGAATACCGTAATCTCGGCAACTTTGTCGCCGTCGACTCTGATCGGCGTATCCCAGGTGTAATTTCCTGCACTTAAAGGACGGTAACCTACGCTGCTCCAGAGCTTTACGGCCTCACCCCCGGCGGTATTAGCAGCAGCAACGCTGGTGTACCATTGGATAGGCGATGAAGGCACACCAGCAGATGCTGTCGGTGTTGCCGGTGTTGCTGCGCTCCGCACAAATACGATATCGATTGAATCACCATCGGTGCCGTTGGTTCCGTTAGTTCCGTTGGTGCCATTGGTTCCATCGTTACCATCGAGAACCATCAGTTCCCAGGCAAATCCATTGTAGATATACACGGTTGCATTGGTGGTATCACGGTACACCCAGTTTATTGATGGATTCGCCGGAGGCGCTGCCAAATCACCCTTCCAGACGATGGATAAACCGTCGATCCCGGTTGACGATGTTACCGCCGGAACAGAAAATTCAGTGAAAGAGATCGTGTCGGTATCGGTCCTCGAACTGGCCGTTGCCTGAACCATCCAGAGGTACTCACCATTAACCAGGCTCGGTGCGGTTTGCGACCAGGAATTGAACACGCCGGTGGGTGCAGCGGAAAGAGTTTTTAAAGAAAACGTGTAGGTAAAGGTTCCTGTGGGGATGGCGGGCGCAGCAGTGGTGGCCGTTTTACGATAGAGGATCACGGTGGCGCTATTTATGCCGTCAAGTCCGACCCCGCTGATGACCACCCCTCCGGAGAACTCCGTGGCGGCAATCGAATCCGTAGGGGCATCGGCAACAGCCGAAGCTTGTTTCACCCAGATGTATTCCCCGGCACCGCTCGCGGGCATGGTTTGCGTCCAGCCGTTTAAGGTGCCCCCGGACAGGAGCGCTGTTGTAAAATCGTATGTGAAGGTGCCACTAAAACTTTCCGGCTCAACCGCAGCACTGGCGGATTTTCGATAAAGGGTTATGATGGCGCTGTGATACCCGTCCTGACCATCGACACCGTCTACGGTCATCTGATACCAGGCCAGATCATAGTAGACGTAGCTTTTGTGGTCTGTGGTGTTGTAGTAAGCCGTCCCGTACTCGGGGTTAATCGGATGTGACGCGGCCTCACCGACCCATACGATGCCTCTGCCGGCAACGCCGTCAGCCCCGTTGATTCCGGGATTCCCGGGAGTGCCTATGCCGTTTAATCCGTGCAATCCATCTGCCCCGGTATCGCCGCTATTGCCGGTGTCTCCCTTGTCCCCGTGCTTTACGAACAGCGTCGGAGGACTCCAGAGCTCCTCCTGGGGGAATAGGCCGTCGCTGGTGAATATTCTCATCGACACGTACAGCGGCTCGTTGCCCGGTAACGGTATCCTGGGCCAGTATGCGTTGTCCGGCACCGGAGATTCATACGACCCGCCGGACGGGAAGGCAGGATCGCCTGCTACGATGTCATGATCCGACCGGCGGAACACCATTGACTGGAAAGCGACTACTCTATCTGCCATGTAAACCTCACGTTCCTGGAGTAACCACATCAGCGGCCAGGCCGCCAACATACTGCACGCCGTCAATCACCGCGGTATCCCAGACTGTGCCGGTCAGCGATGCAGCATTGCCGACATTCTGCATGACATCTTTGGTTACGAACGGTATCGAATTGATGATGTTGTTGTCACCTATGTGTGAACCAATCAGAAAAGTGGCCAGCGCCGTGAACGGGTGCTCTTTCAAGACATCCTTGATATGTTTGAGCACCCTCAGCTGGTACTTGGAAAACATCACTAGTCCAATGTCGTTCACCATACTTATCATTCGATGAGTTGGCAAGTCAAAGTTGATGAACTTATCCATGACTGTTGAGACAGCCAGGTTGTGATCCATACCCTTGGCAGTCAGGTGCTTGTAGAGGATGTACCGCCCGGTGAAGTCAGTCAGCTTGACCGCGTTGTTCATCATCCGGAACCCCTCGGTGTCGGTGGTCATGAACAGCGTCCGACCGGCCCTCTGTAGCCCTTTCGGCAGCAGATCGAGACTCTTGTCCAGGAGCGCATCCACCCCGTAAGTGAACGGCGGCGGTACGTAATCCGTATCGAAATCGTCGACGATGGACGGCATCGCACCTTCCTTAACCAGAGGCGTTGCCTTATTCAGGGCCAGCTGGTTTTCCAGCACGGCGATCCGCCGGCTGATGTTTCTTGTCTGGATGTCTTTCTCGGCCGGGGTGATGGACCGTCTCCGTTGGGTATTCTCCAACTCAAGGCGCCAGGACTCGAGCTCGTGCTTGTCCTTCTGGTACTGCAGGATCCCGGTCATCGCCTCCTTGTTGTAAAGGACGATCTTCTCTAGGGGGATGCCCATCGACTTGAGCAGCATCATGTTGCTATTGTGGTTGCCGAACACGACCCCCAGGTTACGCACCACGATGTTGGCTTTCCCTAGCTTCGTCACTTGGGCAAGCGTGTTGTAGACTGCCGTCGTACGGCGCACTGCACGGCCCTGTACGGAGTCATTCGCCTTGGCTCCTGGTGGCGGTTCGCTCAAGGGATTGTGATCTCCCAGAGCCAGTTTCAGCACCTCTACGAACATCTTCTCAAACAGGTTGCTTTCCTTCTTGTTCTTGCTGAAGGTCTCGCTGACCGAGTACTTCCTCTGGCCGAAAGCCAGATCCACCATGTCCTGCGCCACCCACATTCGGTTCTCACCCCAGATGGACAGGATCTTGGTCCGGGCATTGGGAGGCAGCTGATGATAGATGTCCCGGTAGCGTTTCTCCGGCGACCAGGGTGAGATCTCCACGAAGACTTCCGGCAGCGCTTTACGGCCATAATCCTTATGGTCGGCAACATCCTTCAGCGCTTCGATCACATTGGCGTTGATCTCCGGTGTCACCGTCTTGTCGATAATTGTGGCGGCCATTCTCCCCAGCACCGCATCGAACTCGGAGAACTGCTCAAACACTATATCCTTGGTTGCCTCGGACATCATGTAGCGCATCTCGGCAATGTTGCCCTTGTCATTAAACTTGGGGATCATGTAGTTCTTGCCGGATCCTAACGCCTGTTTAGCAGGAGGACGGACCTTGAACAGGTTGTCGATCGTGTTCAAGGTATCCGCCAGAACGATCTGGTTGTTCCGCTCGGCTTCTTGGGCAGGATCATAGGTGTTTCCCAACTGTTGCTGTATGTCGTAGCCTGTGGCGCCTCGTCCGATATTCTGCGAGTACGATGCAATCCCGGGCTGCAGGTCGTTCACCGCCCCAAGCATGTTGCGGAACATGTAGATGTCGTCCTGGACCGGATCTGCCGGATCCCGGGGAATCGGGGTCGCCTGCATGTAGTAGCCGGCATCCTCGAACCGCTTCCGGGTCGGGTCATTCGGGTCATCCGGATTGGCGACATGGGCCTGCTCGAACTTGACCCTGCTGTTGAGGATCTGCTCGACGTAGCCTTTGGTCATCTTCACGGGATTGCCGTGGAAGAGATCCCGAAAGGCATCGTCCTTGAGCTTGTTGTGCTGGTTCAGGACGTTCTCGATGGCCGGCCACTCACTGGTCATGAGAGCTGCCGCAGCCAGTCTCTGCGCTTTGGGTACGTAGCGCAGCGAGGAGAGGGTAGCCAGCTGATCGACCAGGTCAAGGGCTCTGCCATAGTTCTCACCGGCGAGCTTCCCGGCATGCTTGCTCTGCCTCATGCTGACGATATTGTGGGCATTCATGAGCGGCATGCTGTCTTTGGTTTTACGCGCGCTGTGCACCATGAAGTAGCCGAGGTCATCAGCGGCATTCTCGAAGTAGACCGCATAATCCTTCAGTACCGAATCGTTTCGGAGCTGGTTCAGGATCTCGGTGATCCGCGCTTCCCGCCGGGTGTCCTCGGCAAGGTAACCGGTGATCGCCTGGGACGACAAGCCTTTATCCAGTAAGGAACCGACATCGGTCTTCAGTAGCGCCTTGGTTATCACCGTCTTCTGGGCCGGAGTCAGCGCCTGTTTGAACCAGGAGTTAACCTTGTCCCGGACGACCAGGGTTGCTTCGTTCTTGGCGGCATCGAGTACATGGTTGCGCATCCTGAGCTGGTCGTGGAACGGGCGCATCCGATCGGTCGTCCCCTGCATCTCCGTGACGATGCTCGGGATCAGCCCCTGCTGCTGGCTGGTGTACCAGTGCAGCACGATCCGCATCTGGTGGGAGAGCATGTTGTTCAGCTGGGGAAACTGCTTCAACTGGTTGATTGCGCTGCCCACCTTGGTCTTGTCGACGGCAGCTTTGACCATGCCGACAATCTTTTCGTCAATCTGCAAACTTACCGCGGTAATGGCCTCCTCCATATCAGCAGTGAACTTCCACAGGACGCTCTTGTTCTTGCTGTCCACGTAGGAGATGGCGCGTACCAGGTTCTCCAGTTCCTGGTCGACCCGGGTCGAGTGCCTCTGCTGGTTGAAGCGCTGGTAGATGAACTCCAGGACCGCGGTGAACAGGTTGACCAGCGTCTGCTGGATGTTCTTCTCGAAGATCGTGTTCAGCGACTTGCGCGCGCTGAGGATCTCCTGGCTCACCTGCAGCTTGCCCAGCTCGCGCTTGAAGTTTTCGTTGGTCATCCCGAAGGAGATGAACTCGTCCAGGCCGGCATTGCTGCCGTCGGCTTTGCGTTTCGTGTTAAACACGTACTCCCAGCGGGCTTTCGCCGCGGCAACCTCGTAGGCGTTGGCCGGGTCGGCAACGTCGATCGTCGGGTCGTTCAGGAACACCCGGTAGGCATGCTCCCCGTATGCTTTGGAGAACTCCTGAAAGGACAGCTCACGAAGGGCTGATGCCTGCCTCTGCAGGTGTGGGAAGTTCTTCAGGCCGGTGTGGGTGATATGGTGCACCAGCTCGTGCACGTAAACCTCGGCCGGAGACATCCGGATACTCTGGCCCAGCATGCCCGCCAGCGGGTGATCCGACTTCTGCTGCGTCTGGATCCAGATCCGCTGAGTTCCGTTGGCGCCGATCGTGTACATCCCCTGCGTCTCGTTGTTGATCTTGTGCTGATCCATGAACATCTCGACCGGACCCATTACCCGGGACACGATCGAGTTCAGGACGCCCCGCAGGTAATCGACATGGCTTGGCGAGTTCTGGACACTGGCGTACGCCAGCTTGCTATCCATACTGATAAGCGCATCGAAACTCTCTACGACGTTCTGGCTGTCGATCACCTGCGAGGGCTGGGTGTAGTCGGCTTCGGTGGTCGACACGTTACCGGTGGGTGAGGAGTGGTAACCTTCCGCCTGGAATCCCTGGATAAGCGCTATGTCCTTGTCCCGTGCCTTTGCATCATGGGAGAGCACCGTGTTCGTGTCGATGTCTCCAAAGATCTTATCTCCGGTATTTACAGGGTTATCCACAAAGTACCCGGTACCGTGGTGCGGGTACTGGTGCCACTGGCGTACCGAGTCCATCACCTCTTTCTTGTTGCGTGTGGTCTGCTCGGCGATCTCTGCCAGGTTCTTGGTCAGCTGCGCCAACACCTTTTCGGTGAAGTTGGCATCTGGCATACCCTGGCGCGCAATCACGTCATTGACGTACTCCTGTGCCGCGGTCCGGTAGGGCACTCCGCGCTCTTGTGCATCTTTGACGTACGCGGCCCGATCCTCTTTGCTTGCCAGTCCCATGCTCACCAGCAGGTCAAAGGACACCACCTGGTCACCGACCAGACCACCCGTGAAGGCGGAGGGCTTATCGGTGTTCCTACTGGTTCCCCACAGGTAATCCTTAGGCTGGACGCCCAGTGCATCCAGCATGGCTTTGCCTTTTTCAGCCAGCTCGAGATGCATCTCTTCAAAGGCTTGGGCCAAACTGTAATCCGTCATTGCCCCGGCGAATATCTTGTTGGCCTCCTGGGCGATCACCTCGCTGTCCCCGATGCCGTGTGAGAAGCCGTCGTGGTTGTTGAGCATGTGGGTATCCAGGCCCATCAAGCCGTTGGCGATCATGGAATCCAGCATCTGGATCCCTTTGACCACGGGTGACATCCCGGGATCTTCCAGGTACGGTATCCCCTCGGCGTAACCCTGATGCTGCACCAGCCCCTTTTGCAGGTACTGCTGCACGACCCGGGCCTGCTTGGTGTAGCTCCGGTTGTTACCCACCTCGGCCATCGGCAGGTAGCTGGGGCTGTCCTTGGTGTACAGCGGCGTCTTGATCTTGGGGATCAGGTGCTCGATGGAAGCCAGGATCTTATCCAGCTCCTCCTTGGTGATGACCTCCGGATCCCCTTTGAACGTGGCGTCGGCTTTGTGTGCCTCGACCAGCAGGTCGACCTTCTTTTTGAGGATGGTGTTGTACGTCGTGACTGCCAGCTGCACCGCGGCGGTCAACGGTTTGCGCGCCTCGATCAGTGTGCCGTAGACTGTCTGAATCGCGTTGGACATGGCCAACCCGTAGGTATCCGCGACGGCCTGGTTGAGGGTCTTGATATGTTCCGGTTTCAAGTGGAACGTCTGCAGGTTGGCGATGGTCGTTTCTTGGTCACCGGTGAAGTACCTGTCCGCATGGTAGGAAGAATTGCCGGTGAGCGTCCGGACGGCTCTCATCAGCGCAGCGAAGTCTTCTTTTACCAGCGGGTCCGGGTTTGCTGCGTTGGCTTTGTGGACCCTGGCCATGATCTTCTCGACCTTCTTGTAGATCCCGTCATGCAGGACATTCTCGCCCGTCAGCAGCTGGACCTGTTTGCGTATGCCGGCGCCGTAGATGATCTGCATGGTTCTTGGTTTGGAGAGGTTGCGAATGGTTTTGTTGATGACACCCTGCGGGTCCTGGAATTCCCCGAGAATCCTCCCCAGAGCCTCGGCCTTCTCAAAGAGCGCGTTGTCTTTGCTCTTCTCGGAGGTGTCCCATTTCTTCTTCAAGGTCAGGATCTCTTTTGCCCATTCCTGGGCCATGCGCTGGTAGGCGTCGTTGAGATTGTTCTGGATCAGGAGCTTGTTCAGGTCGGCCCTGACTGTGCTGGTGCTGATGCCACCCATGGCCAGGGTAGCCAGTACAGCTCGCTTGTTCGCGCTGTCCGGAATCAGCTGCAGGATGCCGATGATGACCCCGTTGCTGACCCCGTCAATCTCGGCGTGCATGTCGGTGCTGAACTCGGCGCCTACCGGAGTAGCTGCGTAGCGGGCGTACTCGAAGAGTCCCTTCAGACCGGTGACCTTGTTGTCCACCTTTGCAGAGCCGACAGCGATTACTTCCATGGCCTGGCTCGTCATTTCTCCGGTGGTCTGGTAAGCCTGTATGGCCTTGATCGCCGCGGTGACTGCCTCATGCTTGTCATTACCCGGGTTGGTTATGATGTCCATCAGTCCGGCCACCTGGGCCGCTGCATCGCCGATCAACCCCTTGCCGGTCTCGATGTCGAACGCCACTGCCACCGCTTCCAAGAAAGCCTGGTCCAGCTTCCCTTTGGGATCCTTTTTGAACGTCGTCTGGAATCCAGTAGGGGCGAACAGGCTCCGGTGCATCTTGGAGTTCTGTGGGTTGATGTCACCGCGCATGATCATGCGCATGTTGGACATGAAATCCGACGACAGGTAGAACTCCGTGCTCTCCCCGTTGGCTGCCCGCTTCGCGTGCTCATCCTCGTAGTTCAGTACGTCCCTGAAGTCCTGCTCGATCCCCCGCCGGATTCCCTCGTTCCCTTTCTTGTGCAGCTTCAGCAGATTCTCGGCCGGTGGCGCACCCAGTGCCTCGTAGAATACCGCTTTCAGTCGGTCCTGCCCTTCTCCCTTTTCCATCCCTTCAACCAGTCCCCACATGGACTTCAGGAAGCCGATCGCTTCCGGGTTGCGCTGGTAAGGGATGGAGCTGTACTTGTTGATGTTCCGGGTCTGCTCGGCGTTGGCCTCGACGTTGGAGCTGCCGATCTTGAATGCCTTCCTCACCTGGGCCTTCCACTGCATGCCGAAATCCTGAGGCTCGTTGGCGAACACCTTGTCGAAGGCGGCCCGGCCTTCTTTGAAGTGCTCCTCGATGTCGGTCAGCAGGTCGAGGTCGGCAACCTTGACCAGGCGCATCATCAGTAGCCCCTGTGGCCCCTCAGGACTGCCATTGTCCGTGTAGAAGAGCTCACCGGGTTCCAGCTGCTGGTCCTCTTTCAGGGCGTTCAGTCCGATCGCAGGGACCGGTTTACCGGCTGCTATGAGGGCTGCTCTGGCTTTCTCCGTATGATCGGCGATAACGTACTGCCGCTCGATGACTCCCATCGATTCCATCGCCGCCAGAGCCATGAAGCCAAGGGACTCCTCCATCCTGCTTTGCGCCAGTGAGTCCGACTTCGGTCCCGGTGCGATACTGAGACGCTGTAGGATCGTTTTCCCAAGCTGCCTGGCCACGGTCTCGGCGTTCATGCCGGCGTGCTCCAGGAGCTCCCAGGAATTACCCGGGAGTGGTTCATCCTTCTGCAGGCCCAGCAAACGCCCCAGAGAGGACTCGGTCTGAGCCATGCTCTTCCTGCCACTCGTGGCGATCCACTCGTACGCTGTGGCGGCTATGGCGCTCCTGGTCGGGCCATCCAGGATTCCGTTATCCCTGGCATGCTGCTCGTCCACCTTCGGATTGGACTTCTCCCCGAACTCCGCCGGGTACCTGACCGGCAGGTACTGGATCATGTCCTCGTAGCGGAAAGGAAAACTGCTGGCCGCCTTCGGTCCGTCGTGCATCCCTTTGGCCTTGAAGATCGCGTTGATCGTAGCGCTCATCTGCCTGCCGAAACTCTCCGGACCAGTCATGAAGTGTTCCAGCACAGCCTGCTCGCCGGGAGTCACCTGATCCGGTTTAGCTCTCAACAGACCTACTGCGGCACCGAAACTGCCCGCGCGCTGGACCAGATTCTTCCAGATCTTGGAGAAGCTCTTCACCTGGAAATGATTCAGCTCGTTGGTTGGATCTGCAGCACCACGGTTAACGTAGGAGGCGGCGGACGTCTTGCTAACGGTCTGCGCCATGAAATCCTTTTTGTTTTCTTCGTGCCGGATCTCTATCGTTTGCTTGAGGGCTTTCAAGGCGGCTACGTGTGCCTGCATTGTCGATACAGCTAAAGCTGTATCTCCTGCAGCCACCGCAGCCTTGACATCTGCCGGCAGTCTCGTGTGGGTTTTTACACCGTGGGCTGTGATGCAATCAGCGAGTTTTGTCATAGGTTACCTCGGTGGGATTACAAAAAAATGGGGACATTGGCGTCCCCACTCTATTACAATATTTGTCAGTTTATAGCTACATAATCATGAGGACTGCTTCTTGTTGGTGGCAGGGGCCGTCTCCGGTGTGACGGCGGCGTCATTCATCAATGTGCAGCTGTCCCATTTTGAACAGGCTTCCAGCTTGCACTTGTCGTTTCTCCACGCTCGGCAGTCTATGACATGACCTCCTTTACGCGGTCGATATACTCATCCCAGGGGAAGCAGGTATCAAGACATCCCTTAGACGCAGGGTGGATGTCGTCAACGGCTATCCCGTACATGACGATCAGGTTAATGGTGAGGTCTACCAGTCTCTCCATGCTCTCGGCAGAATCGCCAGCAATACGGATGTCGATGTAGCGGTCCTTATTTACGCAGTAGCCGATCCCGTCCTGGGTTAAACTGTGGTGAACAATAATCCCTTTGGGTGTCATCTGTTCTCTCCCCCGGCCACCATCTCTGGCATGTTGTCAACAGTCCAATGGTCATCCTCACTATCCAGTATCAGTCGCTGTTCCTGCTTGTGATCGTAGGCTTTGATCGCAGCAGTACAAGTCTTGCACTCACCCATGGCACCGATCACCCGATCGAACTTCTTCGAGGTATCCTGGTGCATTTGAATAAGGCTGTTTCTTTGTATAGTTTGATTTTTAATCAGGGTTTCTTGGCTGAGGAGAAGTTTTTCGATTTGCGCGGTTTGAGCTTGTCGGTCTTGTTTCCATATTTGTTTGACCAAAAGCCAGATGATCCCGCCCATGGCAGTTATTGTCGCTACGATGATCTTAGCAAGGTAACCGGCTATGGCGTACAACGAAGGGATATCTACATGATTTGTCCAGTTGCCAACTGGAGCTGTTGCACTAAAGCCGGTAGTGATACTCAACGTCATGATTAATGCTATGACTGCTGTCTCTAACCAGTGAAACCTAAGCGGCATAAACACTCCTGTATCGAATATATATAGCAGTCAGTCAAGGTTTCGGTATTCTGGTCAATACTCAGCTAGTCATGAAAACTCTTCAAACAGAGTATTATCAGCTTTTTCTTAGTTAATCAAGAATTCATTAGTCGATCATGTCGCCTCCGTAGCTGATTCTTTAAAACCGCAATTCGCCAGTTACTCCGGCTCCCACACCCACCCTGCCGTCAACCGCCATGATCCCCGCTATGCCGGTGACGTGAATATCCTTGACCCTGAACAGGTCCCGACGATAGTATGCGGCCCCTGTCGTACCCTGCGAGGTCCAGAGGTATGCGATGCCTACCGCGTTCTTGTCCTCGAAGGCGAACCATGGTGCAGGATCCGGAACGAAGACAGTGGATGCTTCCCCGGTTACCAGGTCCAGAGAGGTCACCGTCGAGCCGCCATTCTCCGTCTGCGGAATCTTGGCGGTGTCGATTACCGGCTTATCGGGAGGCGTAGTACCAATCGTCGGGAACTTCTTTTCGACGGCCTTGGGAGGCACGACCTTGAGCGGTACTTTCAAGGTTGGCCCTTCGACCTTCGGCACCGTGATGGCAGGGGCCGGAAGGATAACGGCACCGGCCTTCGGGCTGGGCGTATGTACAAACGACCAGACAAGGTAGGACGCCGCAAATAGTACGAGTGCCGCAATTCCGATCACCTTCCATTTCGGGACTCCTTTGATCTTATACTCCAAATCGTAGAGGGTCATTCGTCTATTCCTTTCGGTGGGGCGACTTTCATCTTTGTCGCCAGGTCGAGGGTGAAAATGGCGAAGGTCAGGAGGACCCAGTCAGTTCCCGATATCTTAGCGAACCAGAGAAAGACCGAGGCGACGACCCACGCAACATACTTTTTCGCCACGAAGGTCTCCGCGAGGCGCCTCCATCTCGTCCTCACAGCACATCCCTCACGAGAGTCCTGAACCGCTCCCAGGGAAAGAGCTTGCCCGGGCAGGACTTCGGGTGGTACTCGTGGTGCCGGTGCATGGTATCGACGCCCAGATTAAGCAGCCGCAGATACCCGGCCGCTACTTCCGCGGAATAGGTCAGTAGTTCATCGTCTGGAACCACAAGATCGTAGTTGCCGACAATACAGATTCCAAGGTGATCGTTCTTCCCGCTGCAGTGGGCGCCGGTCATGTTCAGCGGCCGGCCGGTCAGTGTGGTCAGCACGCCGTTGATCCGCTCGACGCCAGCATGGTAGCCGATATCGGACCAGGGTGATTCCAGACCCTTGGCGCCGGCAGCCTGTAAGGTCATGAACCGGTCCTTGGTGATCATCTCGCCGTTGTGTCGGTACGAGGTATGGTACTTTTTGATGCCATCCCAATCGACGGTTTTGCCGTCCCTGGTGAGCGAGTGGTGTATGATTACTCCGGCCGGCTTCTTCACATAGTTCTCCTGATAGCGCCCCGGCCTGTGTGAGCACCGGGGCTGTTGGAGTTACGCCAGTTTCAGCGCGTCGGCGGGAATGGTGAATACCATCGCACCACCCGAGGAAGCGACCGTGACCGAGACGGTGCAGATGGCGATGATCCTGTTGCTGTCCAGCGTGTCGTAGATCGCCGCCGTGTAGGTGCCGATTGCAATGGTGCCAGCCCCGGTGGTGACCTGGCCCGCTCCCCCCGCGACGTTGCTGAACTTGATCTGGTAGGCGTTGCCCGAGGCTTCGACTACCGCTTCGTCCAGCACATATCCGCCGGTCGTGTAACCGGTACCGGCGCTGGTGAGTTCACTGGCGATGGTGCCTGCGTAGGTGAGCGGAACTGCCGGATCCGCATTGCGGTCCAGGGCTGCGGGGCTTCCGGAGTGGATGGCCAGTTTGATGCCCCCGGCGTTGATTTCCGCGGCGAGGGCGTCCATCCATTTCTTAATCTTGTATCTGGTAAATCCGGCTGCGTAAGGCATGCTCGTACTCCTTTTTAGTGGTTGGTTATAAGTGTCCCGTCGATTCTCCGCAAAATACGTATGGTCCCATTAGGTGCTCTGATCTGGCGACCCACCATTGCTGCCACGCCGATGCCGGTAATGCTGCCTACACTCGTTACGGTGGAGACGCCGGTAAGTAAGCCAGCCCCGGCGGTATCCAGCGTAATCATCACCGTATCGCCCACCCCCGCGCTCACGTTCCCCGCTGCGTCCTTGGCCCATGCGTAGAGGGTTTTGCTGCCTGAGGAATTAAACGTATAACTAGTCGGTGCTACCCCCCACCGCACATCTCCGGCCTGTGGTTTAATTCCAGACTCTGACAGAATGAAGGTACAGTCCGACTCGCTTGCAGTGAGTGCTATTAATGCTACCTCTAAAGTTGTAGACGTAGTGGGGAGGGTGAACGCGGTCACTGTCGGTGCACTGGTATCAGGCGGCGGCACTATTGCCCCGTCAACCACTTCGTATATCGCACCGGAGGTGAGGCCGATGCGGGGGTGCATGTAATCCTCTACGCCTGTGTACCAGAGCCTCATAATCATCTCTGTGCCAACAAGCTGCAAGGTAAAACCCGACCTGTAGAGCCCCAGCTTCTCCCAACTCAGCGGGGCGTACTCCAATAGCCGAGTTGGAGCAAGCGGTGTAGTGATAGCAGTGGGCGTTGATAGATGGGTCACGGCATGGACCAGCGCCGCCTTGCTCAGATAATTAACCTCTAGTGGCCAGCGGAGGGTTTGGATAACAAGATCAACCTGACCTGGGATAGTTGGGTTAAGCTCTGCCGTTATATGATTTGGCGTATCATTGGGATAGGCAATCATTGGATCAACGGCCATATCACATAGCTGATATTCTCCCCATGACGTAGGGCTAGTACCAAATCGGTAGGTCAGTTTTCTAAGCAACGGGTTAGAGGCACTGTCCAAAGAAACATCTTGATAGATCCCCCACATATGCCACTTGTCGGAAGCTTCGCGTATCACGGTCGGGGAGTTTGAGGACATTTCATGGTTTACCCATGGAATGCCTATGGCTGTTTTAGCTGAAACCGTCAGATTGTTGTTTATAGTTCGATGTCTGATCCCATCGCCCTGTATCGGATTACTAAGTAATGTCGTGTGCATCCAATATGCATGGATGCAATCGGCTAAGGGGTCGTAGACAAGCTCAATATCCTCTGAAAAATCAAAGTCAGGGCCGTATCCATCGTACATATTCCAGTCTGCACCAGTATCATCCATCTGATGGGTAGTTCCTGGAGCCGGTGCCCACGTTATCCCGTCATTACTGACGAATACAAATGGGTTTTCTGGTTCGACGGTAGTTATCCCTAACCAGTAGCGATATCCTGTGCCTGCCTGTGGCCACTGGGCTAGACCGTGTTCCAAGGTAAAATCAATTACGGTTGTATGGACCGCCTGAAAATCATACGGGGGGTCGTCAGTCGCCTTGTAAAGCGTATGCAGGTAGTCTAGTGCATTTTGAAGTATGGTCATGGCATCTTCCTACGGTATCGGTATGGAAAGCGCGTCAATGTGTATCGCCCCGCCGAGGCTGGTGACACTGAAACGAATTTTACTAGCCGATGGAATGTTGAGGGTGATGCCAAAACCATCTCCGAAATACCCGCCAACTGGCCCGACCTGTACATCATCTAGGTATATTTTAAGGTATGCGGGTTCAGGCGACCCCGTATCGATTTTATGCGAGAATGTCAGAATACCCGCACGTATCGACATGGTGCGTTCCACCCAAGCAGTCCCCTCTGACTCTCCATCGCCCACAGAAAGGGCAAACGACTTAGAACCCACCGAGGAGAAGAGATTGCTGACATGTGCAGCGGCGACGCCAGACACGCCACTAGTCCACCCATCATAAGACGTTGCTCCATTTGCAGCGCCTTCCCATCCCTGCGTGTAGTACGCCCCGGCTGAAGGTGTACCACTCACCTCATCCGATTCCACCGAACCCGCCCCGTTGATAGCCACGAGGCTGTAATAGTACGCGGTCCCGTTGGTCCTCCCCGTATGCGTGTACGGGAGGGTGACGCCGGTTATCGTGTTGCTGTATGCCTTATCAACAGAGTGACTGACGGTATCCCATTTGAGGTTGTAGGAGGTCGCACCGGTGCCGCCAGATGTGAGGGCGATGACATTTGTGGTGTCTCCTGCGGTGACGGTGATGACGGGCGCGGTGGGGGCGGCGAGTGTGGTAACGCTGAAGGTGTCACCCACCCCGCCAATCAGGACTACGACATTGGCGGTAGTTCCGGCGGTTGCACTGGAAGTACGTCGTACCTTGATCGTATCACCGTTGACTACTGTAGTGTTAGCACTCGCCCAAGCTCCCCCGTTCTTGCTGTACTCACCACCCGCCGAGACGGACAGGTTCGCGGGTGCGTCGATCCCCGATACCGTTATGGTATTGGATTCTACTACCGTGGATAGGGGTACGTCCGTCTGGTCCATGAAGGAGTAAGCGTCGGGGGTAGTGTCTCCCGCCGCCGCGGTCGTGGCGGTGAAGGTGTCGCTTACTCCCCCGATCGTGAGGGTTGCACTTGCGGCAGTGCTGTTGCTTGACGAACTCGTAAGCCGTACCGTTACCGTGTCGCCGTTGCTTACGGTGCCGGGTACCGAGGTGTAGACTCCTCCGTTCACGCTGTACTCACCGCCGGCAATTGATATTGCCGCAGGGGAATTGATATCTGATATGGCTATGCCGGCGGAGGTTATGACCGAACTGAGCGCAACACCGGTCTGGTCCACGAAGGTAAAGACTGCGGGGGTGGTATCGATGTTCGTGGTCACGCTGAAGGTATCACTCACCCCACCGATCGTCAGGGTACAGTTGGTCTCTGTCCCACCGGCCGCGCTGGAGGTCTGCCGCACCTTAACCGTGTCGCCGTTAACTACTGTTCCGGCACCGGAGGTGTAAGCTCCTCCGTTCTTACTGTACTCACCGCCGGAAACGGAGATCGCGGTCGCCACGTCTATACCGGCCACCGTGATGGTGTTTGACTCGATCAGGGTCGAGGAAGCGACGCCGGCCTGGTCGGTTAGGGTAAAGGTGTCAGGGGTTGAATCTCCCGCAGCTACCCCCACACCGCTTATTGCCGCTACAGAGGTAACTGCCGAGACACCAACCATAGCACCCGCGCCTATGGCTATGCCTGCCCCGCCTATCGTACCCACGGATGAAACGGCAGCAACGCCCGTAAGGGTACCAACGCCTTCAAGTGTGGCTGCCTGTGTCCCGATGCTGTACCAGATGATCGCGTATTCCGGCACTCCGTCCGCTATCAGGGCGTCTATCCGCGCTTGCAGGACTGCGCCAGGGAGTCCCGCCCCGTTATCGAGTCCCCACAACTGGATTGCTCTTCCGGACGCGGCACTTTCAGCAGGCGTAACGGCGGAACCCAATGATGCAAGCCAGGCATTCACGTCACCAACGAAGCCGGTGGACACGGCAACTTGGTATGCAGACGGGCCGGGAAGCCCGCGTCCCACGGTGACGACGACTGAAGGTCTCGGGCTGACCACGACGCGCACCCTGCCGGTATTGTCGACTGTCACACTCATGGTGACACTCCTCTCGAAGCGCTGGGGCGCACCATGGCTTTACCGCCAAGGGCCGGGTAGACGAAGCCGCTGACGTCCTCCAGCTCGAAATCGTAGACACCCGGCCCTGGTGCCATGCCGTCGGTAACGTCCGCTGAAAGGGTGCCTGTGCAATCCAGGTAACTCTCCACTGCCGGAGTGTCCGCGGTTTCCGCGACCGCTGCAACGACCTCGACGGTGCAATCGAAATCGACTGCCTCAGTAGCTCCGTAGCTTGTCCGGTACTGCCCCCGCAGAGTGGTACCTACCCCGCCCTCAGCGAAGATGTTGCTCACGGTGAAGGAAAGTACAAAAGTCGAGCCCTGCTTGATAGGCGGGGTCTCTTCGCCGTCGCCCTCTGCGAACCCGATATTGTAGATGTTCTCCATTATTTCCCCTCGTCGGCTTCGATGCTGTTGGCCGTGTGGTTCTTCTGCCAGAAAAACAACTTGTCGATTACCTTTGCCCAGAAACGCTCGTTGCCGTTTCTTCGCTTACCGACGCGGGAGGAGATGGTTTCATCCTCGGATCCCCTGAACAGGGCATTGAAGAACTGGTCGACAGAAACCAGCAGCGTCAGCAAGTAGTGTCTTTTCACGCGAACCCTCCTAGTAATCAGTTTGACCTACTGATTATTTAGCACCAAAGCATTTCAGAATTGCTTCTGCTTCTTGGATTTCCGTATCCAGATCCTGTGCAGCCTTTGCGTATGACTTTGTTATCTCACTGCCGTCAGTGTCTGTGTAGGTAACTTCCAACTCATTCAGGGAAATGTCACTGACCAAACTAGCAGATATTTTTTCAGCAGTCGATTCATTTATTACATCGGCTGAATCTACCCCCTGATCAACGTCTTTTTCGCTTGCTGCATTCTCCGGCTTAGCAGCCTTACTTTCGCCATTTCCGGTTTTCCGGCGCTCGATCTCTTTATTGACTGCTTCAAGCTTGCCGGCCTGCTCAGTAGTAAGATTGGCCACTCCGGCTGCCATAGCTTTATCGACATACCGCTGCAAGCCGACATCCGAAATTTCTGTGTAATCGATATCCAGATCGGCTTTAGCCTGGCTTACTGGCGCACTCTCCGGAAGCTCTTTTACTGTGGCCACCGGCGCAGCAGGACTGGCTGTGGAGGTCGAACTCGTTACCGGTGGGGCTACCCTCTGCCCCTTGCTCTTATGGACGGCCATGAGGCTCTCGGCGAGCGTCACTTCGGCGCTCAAAGCCTGCGCCTCCTGTGCGACATTAGCAACGTAGTTAACCGAACTGCGATCGATCCGGAAGTTGGGATTCAGTCTCTGCTGCGCTTTGTACCGTGCCTGCTGGTCGGGCGTGAAGGGCAGGTTCTTTTTGACCATGCCGAAGAGCTCGGTAGCCAGCTCGCTCTTTGCCTGGTGGGCGTCCCGAAACTTCTTCAATCCGTCCAGCTGCTTGGTTGCTTCCGGAATGCGCTCCCCGGTCAGGTGGTACATGATCCCCTGCCGGTAGGCGTCGATCCCTTTGAAGTCGGAATTGGCGATCCCGCTGTAGATGTCGTTGCTGACCTGATCCATGGATTTGCCGCTGGCGGCCCGATCGTTGATGCTCTTCCTGGCGGTGTTTGCTTCCGTCACCGCCACGAGCATCGTGCGCTGCTCGTCAGAGATATCCTTTCTCTTCAGGGCAGCGGCGACACCGTCGTTGGTTATTGTTCTTTCGCTATCGTAAGATCCAAGGGATTCCGTGATATGCTCAGTGAGCTCGTCCGGAGTGGCAGTCTCCGGGTCGATCGGCTTGACTGTCCGGGCCTTGGCCGACAGCTCTGCCCGCGCCTTCACGTTGTTGACCTGGTCGGCTATCTCCTTGAGCG
>Ga0209518_1000224_pt1 | contig 76087 bp, 148 predicted proteins | sample RifGroB1_FD_183993 | JGI IMG/M metagenome (GOLD analysis project Ga0209518, IMG submission 183993) | Groundwater microbial communities from Rifle, Colorado, USA - Groundwater B1 (SPAdes) (version 2) | ecosystem: Environmental > Aquatic > Deep subsurface > Groundwater | place: Rifle, Colorado... | reverse complement strand
CGACCATTGGGGGATTTTCTCCCCCCTATCCCCATACCAGTAGTATATCCATATCATATGATAACGAGGATTGATTCAGTTGACTTATTTCACCATCTCCCATATCCCGTTCAGTTAGATATGACACTGATCAATCTGAGAGGATATTTGGGGAATGAGATTGACGATTGTTATCGGGAAATCTGTAATAATTACCTTACAGTATAGGGATATCCCGTATGCTTATAAAATGTGGGATAGAATTGACAATATTTTTTAATTTACTTGATATGGGGAGTGGCGGGCACCTTTCATCCCCAATCTATTCCCCCAACCCTCTTCCCCATTACTCTTTCATTCCCCCACCATTCTCCTATACCAATTCGATTATTATTGATCTGACCTGATTCTCGCCAATAAAAAAGGCCCAGGGATATTCTCCTGAGCCTGTCTTATTTTCTACTTTTTTTGTTTGATTACGGGATCAATCTAATAACAGTTTTACTTTTATTTTCGGAAATAAAAAAACCCTCCGGATTTTCGGTCCGGAGGGTTCGTCTTACTCTCGAATTTTCTTTACGCTACTTTCCTTCCCGCGACCGGACTAACGAACCGGTAAGAGTCCTTTCCGGTTTTCTCTACGAGTCCGATCGATACCGCGAACGGAAGAAGAAGACGGGAAACGGTTTCGGACTCCTTCCCGTTATTCTTCTTTCCCCTTTCGATAAATATCCGATTCGCCTTTTCCGCGATTCCCGAGAGGGAGAACGGTTCGCCGTTCGAGAGGGAAGAAACCGCGACCGCTACGGATTCGGAACGGGTAAAGGTTTCCGAAAGTACGATCCCGGCGTTTTTCGCGGATTCGCGGAGAGTCTTTTCCTTCTCCGCGAGACTCTTTCGCTCCGCTTTCTTCGCGTCGATAGCGGAACGGAGATCGTTTAATTCGGCGATTAATTCCGCCTTACTTTTTTCGGTTTTCATTTTCTAACCTTTCCGGGGTAATTCCCCTTTTAACGGTTCCGGTACGGTAAGGGATTCCGTCCGGTTCTAATTCGGGGGCGCCTTTATAATCGGATTTAAAGGAACGTTTTTTATCTACCTATACGATACCGGAAAAGAATTAAAAACGAAAGGGAAATATTAAACTGGTACCCCGTTTATACCTATTCCCGAAACGGTAATAGATTCGGATATTTATAGAATTTCCCTTTTCGGATAGAAAATATATTTTCGTTTTTCTTCCCTCGTATCTATTTAATTATAAAGGGGAATTAGAATCGCTTATAACTATTCGATAATAAAAGGGAAATAATACTCTATCCGGTAGATAGTCTTAGGGCTACTTTATAACTACTTAATAATAAAGGGCTATTCGTTCCGTCCTATATATTCGTTTCCGTTTATCTATACCCTATAACTACCCGAATTATAAGGGATATTTTATCTAATCTATATCCTTATTCGTTTATATACTTTATTTTTCTCTATAACTATTCGATAATAAACGGTTTTTCGCCGTATTTAATCGACCTATAAACGACGATCTTTTAAAATAGAACGCGGGGAAATCGTTATTTTTCGCCTACTTATAAATATCCCGTATATCCTATTACCGAAGAAAGAAAATGCCTTATAAACAAAATTAGGCCGATAATTTTTCCTATTATTCGTTTTATTCTATAAAATATCGTATTACCTATCGAAACATTTTACCTTATAAAACGATTACGAAACGGTAACCTTTACTAATAATTTTCGAAAAATTTCCAACCAAAACGAAAAAAATATAGGTATACAGCCAAGTACGCTTAGATAGGTCTGGACCAAGTACGTTTTAGGTAGGTAACGCCCAAGGTACCCTATAACGAACGTTTCTGGCCGAAATAATTCGATATTTTCCCCTTATATTTCGGGTACTTATAACGATAAAAGCCGCGACGAAAAACCGTTTATATTCGATAGGTTATAAAGGAACCCTAAGTTTATAGGGTATATAGATTAGAAAATCCCCTTATAAATCCGATACTTATAAACTATATAATACACGTTTCGGTTTTAGGGTATAATATCCCCGATATATCCGCCCGGACGGGATCGGGCGACCAACTTTCCCCGGTTTCTCTTTAAACCAAATTCCGGGGGGAAAGGAGAAGAAAATGGAAACCGCGAAAGAGATCGGAACGATGGTTTTAATCGCCGGAGCTTTCTGGATGTTCGTAATTCTAATCTTCGTCCTTTAGGACGAAAGGGAGAAGGAAATGAATAAAAGAACTCTTAAGGAAAGATTGGAAAAGTTAGAAGTAGACCGAAGTAAATGGAAAGGTATTAGAGCCGGATACTTTTTGGAAGAAAAGAAAGGCGGTTTTTATGGTAGAATATTAGTTTCTTCCGGTAACGCTTCCATTTATTCCGGGACGATAAACGGAGTCCATCGTTTTACGAGTTACCCCGATTCCGTAGTAATTTTCGAGTTTTTTGTGGGGGAATCGGTTTATTCCTTAACCAAAAGTCTTTCTACCGAAGAAAGTTGTTTACATTACCTCGACGGTTTTTATTCCTTTCCAACGAGGGCCGAACTTAGAAAGAATGGTTTCGAAGAGGAACGAGGAGGGAAAGGAACGGTTTTTGATATCAATTATATTAGAAAGTACGGAGTCTAACAAAATAAAATAAAGGGGAAGGGAAATGGAAACGTACCGGAAAGTAGGAGAAAAATTCAGTTTTTACCGGAACGGAAAACTGATTTATTCCGTAGAAAATCCTTCGTCTGATTTCGAAAGTTTTATCCTTCGCTGTGGAATCAAAAAAGAGGAAAAAGAAAATGGAACCACCGAAAAGTAAAACGCTCCAAATGGAAATCGAAGAATTAGAAATGAAAATCCGCGAGTTAGAGGAGAAACTGGAATCCGGGGAGGATTCCCGAGAGAATGGCGAGGTAGGTATCGAATACTCTTTTTGCCCCAAATGTAAACGGAAGGCCGAATTGGACGCGAACGGAATCTGCTATCAATGTTAAGGGGAGAAAAAAAACTTTTGGTTCATACTAAAACGGAGGGGAATGAGATGGAAAAAGTAAAAGTAAAAGTTAATTTTGAAAAGAAAGAAAACTCCGAAACGGATTTGGTAGATTTCCTAAACGAACGAAAGCATTTCAATTCCGTTTTCTCCGTAAATCTTTATAATGGTAATAAAAATTTTATGGTAGGGACTTTTTCCTCGGCGGAAATCGCAGTGGACTACGCCGTTAACCTTCGAAATGTTCTTCGCGGGGACTTAAATCCGGAATGGGCCGAAAGTCGTAATGATCTCGTTATCGTTCTCGAAATAAAGGGTTTTAAGGAGGACGAAGGGGACGAAAATGAATCCTACTCCTTTTCCCCGGAGGGAGATGTATGGTTTTTCGTCGGAACGGAAAAAGATTCCGAGGGCGATTACCATGGTTATTTAGGAGAAGTTATTCTTGGTTCTTTAACCCGATAGGAAAAAGGGAACCAAAATGTTAATCATTTGTAAAGAATGTGGAAGCGAATTTAGCGATAAACATCCCAAACATATCGGGAGGAAGTTTAGAGTTTGTGGAGATTGCGAACCAAGAAAAGAGGATGTAGTAAAGACGATGGGATTTACGGCTAGTTTGGGGAAAACGAATTATTGGACGGAGATCGTAAAATCCCCGTCCAAATCGGTATCAAGCGCGATTCGACGCCAATCCAGATGTGGACCTTCTCATTGCCATACATCGTTAGGACTAAGTAGTAATGGATCGACTACGGCGAAAAGTAATTTGGATTCGGTAGTTACTAATCTTTACAATTTGGAAGGAAGTAAAGCCGAAGAAAATGGGGAACCGGAAATAACTCCATTGGAGGAAGAAAGAAAGGAGAAATGAACGGTGTGGCCCGGAACCGGGGAGATGGGATGGACGGAAGATTAAATATAACCATCTTTGCGACGAGGGGTTTCTTTTCCAAAAGGGAACCTCTACCGGAACGATGGTTGCAGGTAGGTAGGTAGATACGTCATAAATGAAAGGGGGTGAAATAAAATGGATAAGAAAAAAGTAGATCAGATCATAGGAATTATCTTTCACGATTCCTACGAAGAAAGCGACGTAGAAATGGACTTTATCCCCGAAGTATTTCAAGATTGCGTGGAAAAGCCTCTGTTCGGTTTAGAGGATGTGAATGAAGTTCTCTACGTTCTTTCCAAAGCGGGGCTTTTCCAGCCCCAAGATGAAAAGGGAAATTGGTGGACCACCGAGTTGTATTGGAAAGTTTACGAAGAATATCATTCGTTGGAGAATCGGATCGAAAAAGACAAGGACCAAGGAGAAGGGAAATGACCAAGGGAGAATTGCGTAGGATTCGCAAACAAGAGGGGTCCCAGGGTAGGACCTGCCACCATGAGGTATCGGCAGAGGGGAACAGAATCATACGCGAACGTTCCCCAAGGGAAGAGAGGAAACACCGTGACGGTTGGGCACGTTGGGCAGCAAAATACGCTGACCGGGATTAAGGAGATCAGAATGGATACTCATTTCTCAGAAACATTTAAAGTTTTCAAGGAAGTGATCCCATTCGCCGTTGAGAATCAAAAGACGTTCAAGGCGACTTGTGGTAAGAGATTTTCAACCCCTCAATTTTCCAAGAGTCCGACTTGTGACAAATGTCTTCAAATTATCCAAGAGAATTTCCGTTTGGGGGAAGAGGCGAGAAAGATTTTGGAATCTTTCCAAAAGTAAGGGGGTGAGCCAAATGAAAACGAAATTTAACGTCATCCTCAAGTTTTGGAATCGTAGGTACGGAATGTGGTACGCAGTCGTTGAGGAGAGCGGTTGGTTGTTCACGCTCCCTTACAACTTGGTCTCGTAAAGAGGCCCCAAGAGAAAGAAAGGAGAATGGAGATGGGTTACAAGAAGATTTCCCACAAGAGCAAGGAAGAAGGGAAAATCAAACGGTGCGTGGAATGCCGGAAGTGTTACATCGCGGAGTTGGGGGACGATACCAAGACTTGCCCCCAATGCATCGAGAATCTGCTCCAACCGTGTCCTCCGTTGATGGAGGAAACGGGATGATCAAAATCAAATATGAAGGTTCCCGTGTCCACAAACCCTGGGTGATAGCGGAGGGGGAGATGAGGCAACTCTTCCCCAACGCTCCCCAGGTATGGGAAACGGATCGGATTATTGGTACGTTCAACCTTCAAAGGGAAGCGTTTGATTTTCTTCTTTATTATCATATCACTGGGAAGACGGAATTACCAAAAGAAAAAGGGAGGTAAGGTGATGGAAGAAACTTTGAGGGAGAAAAATGCAAGGGTGCTTACTGAATTAGGAGATCAGATAAGGATTGCTCGTTCTAACAAGCAGCCTGGAGTGGTGAAGCAACTTTTGGCCAAGGTTGCCAGAATTGAAAAGAGGGAGAAAAAAGTAAAATGAATAGCACTCAAGAAGTCATCCTCAACCGATTTACCAAGGGGAGATTTGTAATATTTACCAATGTCCGATCCCCAAAGATGAATTCCAAGCAAGCAAAAAGATTTCTGAAGCAATTTCATAATGCTATCCTGTTCATCAAATCCACAGGGGAGGAAAGCAATGGTGAAAATCCGGTTGAAGTTTCCGGCCTTTTGTAAGGAATGTAAAGCGTATCTGGAAGTTGGTACCCCTGTTCGGTACTATGGCCGAGGTAGAGTGTATGGAACCACATGTCATCCTCAGAAGCCGAAATCGACTTGGATTGATCGGTATTATGGAAATGGAGAAGATCCTGTAGGAGCGAACATTTAACGAGGAGAGAAAGGAATGGACGATAGAGACTTGTTAGACGAATTGCTTGCTGCCGATCCTCTGGATATGGCGGAGAAAATTTCTAAAAAAGATTCTCATAATGATGAGAAAACCGTCGGTCTTGGTATGTTAATCGCTTTGAATGTTAATAAACATAAAAGAAAACTTCTCAAAGAATTCAATGATACCTACTATGGAATGGAAATCGGAGAGTTCAGTGCTATTTTAATCATGAATGGGTTTGAAAAAGTTCTTACGATCCCATTTATGGGGAGGGGGTACGAGGATGAACCTGTTCAGGAGTATTTGTATTTCTTCTGGAACAAAAAGAAATCAATTCTAGTGAAATTTGATACTTTTGTAAACCAAGTAAATAGTTCCACGGCGTATTTCAACTGGTTAGTATATGAAGGGCAAGAACCAAATAGGTATTCCCTTCGTATTAATGGGGGAGGTACGGGTCATTCTAGATTTTTGGGAACTTCCGTAGATACAAGGGAGGGATTCATTCGCACTTTGGAAAGGATGGAAATCGTAGGAGAGTTTTTGAAGAAATGGGAGACAAATCCCTTCCTGTGGCTGCTTCACTACATGGATACGAAAAATCCGGGATACGATTACAAAGCCATCAACGCGGAGAGGAAAGCCCAACTCTCCGAGGGAATTCAAGAGGCGATGGGTCCCAACGAACGTTAACCCAAAAGGAGGTAGAAGATGGGAAAGTTCAAGATGGTGAAGGTAGTCAAGATGGTCGAACTGAAAGAGGACGAAACGCCCACCCCGGAGAACGGGAGCGTCAGATACAAATTGATCCGCAAAGTTTTTACGATCAAGCGTCCCTTGGTCGATATGGCGATGCCCAAGATGACCATCCCCGGTTACTCCCTGTGGATGAAAACGGAGTCCATTGGGGTGGGGAGGTAATCATAAAGGAGGCAAATATGGAAACTCCTCATCGTTCGTATCGACCAAGTAGGTACGAGCATTGGACCGAACAGGCCCCAGAGGTATATTCCTACCTCGAAGCCTGTTTCGGAAGTACCCCTGTTTTAAACGAGGACGGGGCTGATTTGATCCTACGGGACGGGACCAAGGTAGAGGTCAAAGCGACGAAAGAGTGGCATAAATCGACACACTCCCGAGGTCCAAGGAGAAGGGGAAGGTTTTGTTTTCATGGGTACGAAAGTTGTGATTTCTTCTTATTCGTACTTGTGCGAGAGAATGGCCGGTTACAATTACATTTGGAAAGTTACCCTATGGCTATCGAGAGATTTGGGATTTCTGGTACGATCAATTGGGCTAGAGTGTTCCCAACTATAAACTGAAAGGAATAAAATGAAACTGAAAAAAACTATACCTGCTATTTTATTGGCTACTTTCATTTCCGTACCGGCAAATGCCGAACCTATGTCCAAGACAGATTGGGCATTTCAAGGAGTTGCGGCTACTACTATTATTTTGGATTGGAGACAAACTCGTAATGCCATAGACAATCCGAAGGATTTTTATGAAAAGAATCCTATGTTATCGGAACATCCTAGCAAAGATCGTGTAGATGCTTACTTTTTGGGGAGTTTGATAGGTAATACTATCATAACAAGATTACTTCCTAATCCTTACCGAAGAATCTGGCAAATTGTTACTATCGGAGTAGAAATCAATTTTGTGGTACATAACACGGCAATTGGGGCAAAAGTGAATTTTTAATGAAAAGTGAGGAAATTAATAAATGACCGAAAAACAAAACCAAGAGATAAAAGAAAAGATTCAAGAGGCTATCCAAAATTTGAAAAAAGATTCAAGTGCTTGGGATATTTTAAGTCACGTATACAGAGAATTATCTTGGGCAATAAATAATGAGGAGAAAAGGTTTTGTTTAGAAGAAATAAAAAGCATAACGGGAAAGGAGTGGAAATGAATTATACCAAAATCGTATCAGCTACATTAGCCGGACAAGATCAAACAAGTATCTCCGTAAAGATTCAATTCCAGCCGGAAGATGAATCCCCTAATCATGATTTAGTGGTTATTCTACCAAAGCCGAGGACCTTTCATGGGGTTCGGCACGTATGGTTTGAAAGTCCGTTGGTAGATTAGTAAGAAGGATGAAAGTGTAATACGAGCCAATCTTGGAGAGGGGAGGTGAGAAAATTAAAAAGGTGAAGTTGATCGTTTTCCTGTAGTAGTAGTTAAGGAGCGAACATCTAACTGGAAAGGAGGAAAAATGGGAACTACGACAAAGAAGGCATTTCCCAAGGAAGTAGAGGATATCAAGGGAGCGCACCGGATCATCGGTATGCCGAAAGGAGGTAGGAAGTATCGGGTGATTCATACTCAGGGAAATGAAATCTGTCTTATCGGAAAGATGTATTGGTACGAAAGGGATTTCCCCGGAGCCAAATTCATGACTTTAGATCCGGGACAGAGCATTCCCAAAACAAATTAAATGTTTGAACGGAGGGAATGTATGGCGAAAGCAGAGCGTTCAATGAAATCCAACCTGACCTTGGTTCAAGGGACCAAGGAACCCACCCCGAAGGAGGGCGAAATCATGACGAAGGAAGAAATCAAAGCGCAGGTCGCGGCACTGAAGGCTCAGGAGAAGAAGTTGAAGGATGAGATCAAGGCGGCTCGTGAAGCGGAGAAGGCGGCCAAGGCTGCGGCCAAGGCTGCGGGTCTGACTCCGGGATACAGCCGTGCGGACGCCACCACCGAATTCATCAAGGGGATGACGGCTCCTCTGACGATGGTGGAGATCGTGGACGGAGCCAACTCTCTCTACGCCACGAAGAAGGCCAGCGAGAAGGCCAACAACCCGAAGGAAGCCAAGGCGGTGGCTCAGTTCGCGGTGCAGTTCCTGGTCGGGATGGGTTACATGACCAAGGACGGGGACAAGTTCACAAAGGTCGCCTAATTTAGATAGGGTGGCGGGGTGTTGTGGTGGAGATCACGCCCACCCCGAAACCTGGATAACTAACCCCAGGCCCCGCCACCCTTTTCTGAAGAAAGGAGGAAAAATGAGAAGATTTACAATTACGGATGGTGTTGATAAAAATGATGACTTATCTTTACTTGATCTCATTCGATTGTCCGACTTTTCAAGTAGCGAAGTGGATAAAATAATGGATTTAGAGTTGGGGTCGAATGTCGTATTTGATGAAGTAAGTACTATTCCTGATTGTAAGGCTATCACAGTAGTTAGAACTGTATGAATTGTTGAATAAGGAAGGAGGAGAAATCAAAATTGATAGGTAGATAAGCAATACGCTTCAAACATCAAGGAGGGCGCGATGACCGAGAGCAAGACTGTGACGAGAAAAAACTTTGCTGTACGTCCTTACGTTCTAAATTCCCACGACCAAATTAATTTCCCCAAATTAAAAGGATTACTCATTACCATTGTTCGATCTGTTATCAAAAAATTCGATCTTCCTTTCTACTCCCCAAATGAACTTCAAGGATGGGGTCATTGCGGTTGTTGCGGAAAATCTATATTCAATGAGGTATTTCCTAAGTATTGGGCATGGGGACTTTGTGTAGAATGTCAAGGAGATCACCCAATAAAGGAGGACGGGGAATGATACATATATTAGGAGATAATTTCACCAAATTTATGTTAATTGGAAAATTTGAGCTTAATCCAGAAGAGAAAATATTTTGTGATCAATGCGAAATAGAATTGGGGGAAGGGGAAAAGTATAATTTTGGATATTTATATAAATCAGAATCAGGGATTATTGCCATTCTGTGTGAGAAAGATCATCAGGAACTTCAAAATCCTGGTAGTACCATTAAGAAAGGAACCTTTATCATCGTCAATTGGTTTGAGTTGAACGGAAGTGATGCCGTTGTGGTTAGTGATAAAGACGGATCTGCCAAACTATTTTCCACCAGAGAGGAAGCGGAGGAATATTGGGCAACAAAAATGAACGGCTACATGGCCATCATGGAGGTGGCGATATAATGAGCAAAGAATACATAGTTGACCGAGTCATCGGAGTAAAGGTTTGCCATAAGTGTGGGTATCCTATATCAGTGGAGGGATATGATATTCCTGGGTCAAAAAGGCTACTTGATACGTATACAGTTTGTGCTCATTTAGATGGTAATCGTCAATATTGTAATGGTATACATTTCACCGATCCCAAGTTTGAGGTCAAAATGAAACCTTACAAGGAATGGTTAAATCCACTTCTGAGAAGGATGAACAAATGAAAGTAGATATGGCCAAGGATGAAGTTCTTAAATTGACGGCTCAGGCATTAATCAATAGTCCCTCTACTGTTATGGGGATCATGGAGGATGTATTAGATAGCGCAGAAAAACAAATATCGTCTATAAGGCAATCTATCAGAGATATTTACTCAGAAGTGAATTGTAGAATTGAGCACGGAGCAGAAAGTGGAGGGCATTTGGAATATGTTCAAGAGAAATTGAAGGAGATGTTGAATAAATGACACCAGCAGAATACTTTGGGTTGAAGGTAATTGGTCGCGTTACTACGCCACCAATAGCCAATTTCCCCGAAGGAAATTACGAAGTGCTCAAAATAGTTAATTTACTTTTTTCTGCTGGGAAATCGTTTATGACTAACAAATGGTTATATGAAAATAGTAGAGAACCGCTTTGGATAACTGAGCAGCTTGGGGCCGTATTTGAACCAATTGAAGAGGAACCTGCAAAGCCAACTATGTTGGTAAGGAGGGTACGATGACAGTAAGAGAATTAATTAGGAAGTTGGAAGAATTTGATGAAGATTTGCCCGTGAGAATGGCTTATCCTTCAGGGGATTACTGGAGAACTACTATAGCAGGATCAATTCTTGGAGTAGAATCTTGCAAGGTAGAGTGGTCAGAATATCATAATAAATTCACCGTTCCAGAGGAAGGAAAAGACCCGGAAAATGGGGAAGAAACGGTGGTATTGATATGAGTTCCCTACTTCAGTTCAGAGGAAAGGTAGATAAGAGCGGGGTACATATTGAGGTATATAAAACAATCCCAGGTAGAAAGGAAATTGAGTTTCCTACTGACGGAACTTGTAAATTTGGAGCAAATTGGGAGGAACCCTTCAAATGTTCCAAATGTGGGAAAACCCACCCCATTCTCCATACGTTCGTTCGTAAACCCATAGGTATGTGGGGGTGTTGGGTCGTCTTTCGATACAACGGAGAAGAACACGTTCCAGAACTTTCCTGCCCATTTGGTTTAGACAAACTCCCGAAGGGAAGCAAGAGAATGACTCAAGAAGATAGTGAAATAGCCTGGCATAAATGAAAGGAGGGGAGAACATGAAAAAAGTTATTCCGAATGAAATTGGTGCATATCTTCATTGTAAGAAGTGCTTGGAGGAAATTCCCGATGGGGTATCCCCAATGGAATGGTCTCGAACTCAAGCAGGATGGACAGCAAAGGGAATTCAAGTATGGTGTAATAGGCACGATTTAAATGTAATTCATATGGATTTTGAGGGAACAAAACACCCTGCTAAGTAAAGGGGAGAAGGAGGTATCATGAGAAAGTTGATCTGTATGAGTTTTGATGGGGACTATGTAACAGAAAGCCCCATCTTTAAAATTACGAAGGAAGCATGGCACCACTCGGGAAATTTGGGAAGTAAGTGGTATTTTTATCCCTTTCACTTTGTTACCTCCAAATCAGGAAAAACAATTATGGATTCTCCTGAATTATTAGAATGGGCGAAAGGGCGAAGGGTTCAAACAGTGCAAAAAATATTCAAATTCAATTATGAAATGAATAAGCACAAAGGTATAGATATGGAAGAATTCGCATTATCAATGATAATTTGGGAAAGAAATCCTATCAAAAGGAGAACCTAATGGAAACTTTCTGGAAAATATTGAACAAGTTAATGGATTATTTAGGAACATTAGCAGTAGCCCTATTATTTGCTATGTTAGCATTCTCCGTAGGATACCACGTAGGATTCTCATCGGGATTGGATACCAAAGTTACCTGGGTGGGGGAGAAATACACCATGAAGGTAACAGGAAAGGCGGCGAAAAGATGATACAAGAATATTGCAAGAATTGTGAAAAAGTTACCGGACATAAGAGAATAGTTGGAATGGGGACGTTCTTAGGGGCGTGTGTAACAATGGGAGTATCCCTTGCAGCAGTTCCATTTTACCCGAAGCGATGCGTGGTCTGTGGGTGTAAAACGGTTCCAACCCCCTGGGTATCACCAACATCAAAATCTACTGGGGGGCAAAAAAGAAATGAAAAATAACTCTATTTATCAAGAGAAATACAAAGGTTTTGATATTCAAATTTACCAAGATGTTAATCCTACTTCCCCTCGGGAATGGGACAATCTTGGTGCCATGTATTGTTGGCATCGTAAGTATCAGTTGGGAGATCGACACGGATATTGTATTCAAGAAATAGAAGATTTGATCAAGAGAAAAGACGTACTTTCCCTACCACTCTACTTGTACGATCATTCTGGAATTACTATGAATACTACCGGATTTAGTTGCCCATGGGATTCTGGCCAAGTAGGATATATCTTTGTTAGATATGAAGATATTAAAAAGAATTTTAATGCTAAACGTATTACCAAAAAATTAATTAATGAAGTACTTAAACAATTGAAAGCAGAAGTAGAAGAATATGATAACTATCTAACAGGAAATATTTATGGGTATGTAATTGAAAAAGATGGGGAACACGTAGATTCTTGCTGGGGATTCTACGGAGATCCTGAAAAGAATGCTTTAGGGGAAGCCAAATCAGTGATAGATCATTATCATGAACAAAAGAATTTCAAGGGGGAGGGAATATGAAAAAATTAACATTGTTAATCGTCATACCTATGTTGTTAGGATGTGGGGAATATGAGGAATCCAAAGAGGAACAAACTATGCAAGGAGTATGGGTTACTGATAATGTTCCTTTCGTTCAAGAAAGTAATGAAGATATTATCAACAGAATGGATAACAACTTTTTGGGAGATAGGGTTGCTCCTGACCATCATATTCAAAAGGAGAATAAATGAAAATATCTACCCTCCGAACTTATGCAAGAGAAGCCGCAAAGTTTCGGGGGCATATAATGGATAGATTCCAAGGTAGAATTACTTGGCAAATTTCTGTTTGCGTTATATGTAGAATGGAAATGGAAGTAAAAACTGACCCCCAACAAAATGAAATGTTTGTAAGCGGAGAAGCAATAGCATTATGTTGCCCAATTAAAAACAAGGAGGATAAATAAATGCCTACTAATTTGAATGATCCAGGAATTCCAGAATTTGAATGTGATGAGTGTGGGAAGAAAACTCAAGATTATAATTATATGCATTACGTTGAAAAATATCAAAGTGAAACTAGGGCTGACCAAACTCTTTGCCCGGAATGTTGGGAAGGTTTTGTAAAGGATGGAACAATCATTCTAACATCCGATTGCCCTTGTTCAGCCTGTAATGTGGAGGAAAAATCATGACTATTTTATACAAAAAAATAGAATGCCCATATTGTGGGGTAGAACAAAGGGTAGGGGGAGACCACGGGGAAACAAAAATAGTTCGTTGTGATAATGAAATTGGTGGATGCGATGAAGCATTCTCTATATTTATTTGGTATAAAGTTGAAATAACTACGTTCAAAATGAGTCAATTCAGAAAGTATTCTGCTGATGAGGAATCGGCCAAGGGGTGCGACGCCCCTGAAAAGGGAGAGAAAAAATGAGTAATGAATATAATGCCCCTTGGAGATTTGACGGACATGGAATTAATGATAACAAGGGAGAAAGAATTGCTAAAGTTAGTTTTCAACCCTATGAAGAGGGAAACAAGAGAAATCCACTTTTTGATAAGTATTCCAATTTGATTAAAGAGGCTCCAACGATGTTGAAATTACTTGAAGATGCTTTGCATCGTATAGAGACGGACGTGTACCCAAACCAAGATAAAGAATTAATAGAATCTATCAAAGATACCATATCTGACGCAAAGAAGGGAATATATGACAAAAGAATATAAATGGTGGAAATGTACCGACCCCAATTGTGGAATGGAAGTTATGTCCATAGAGTATCCAACGGGACTACCATGGTCAGATGGCCATAAATGTAGGTATAGGGACGCTACTGCAGAATTGGAAAAGGAAATGCCTGATTATGCTAAGGATATGAAAAATATTATCAAAGGAGAAAAATAATGAAATTTACCATTGTTTGGGATGAAAGGAAAAGCGTTGAGGTAGAAGCAAATTCTGAAATAGAAGCGAGAGAAAAATTTGAAAACAATGGTTTTCCTTTTAGTGAAGTAGAATACAATAGTTCTGAAATTGTAGAAGTATATGAATTCAAATCTTAATAAAGGGGGCCTTCATGCCAGAAATCGCTGTTCCTAAGATTTACGGCCAACCGGAAAAGAAATTCAAAGTTTCCCTACCAAAATCCCGTTTGGTTACCAAGGGGGAATGGAATGAACCAACAAGATTAGAAAATATGCCCATCGCCATTTACGGTGAGAATGGGGAACTGAAGGAGGTTGTAACTCGTACAGGTAGGCCAGTGTCTCCGGGGGCTGATCAGTGGGCATTCAAGTACCGAGGGGAATGGTATACCACTACACTGGATCCCGTATTTAGATGTGGTTTACATAAGATTGGAAATCAGAAACCGATGAAGAGGGGAGGTAGCCATGCTTGAACATCCAACGAATACTTGTAAAGGTTGTGGATTTCAATATAACTTTAGGGATTCCAGTACGGAGATTGCTGGATACTGTACCCAGGGGTGTGTAAGATCCCACGCCCGACGATTAGGGTGGAAAGAAAAAAGTGGAGTAACTATTTACCAGTTTATGAAGGAGAAAAATAATGCTTGAAAAAGTGATCAGTGGTGGACAAGTGGGCGTCGATAGGGCAGCACTCGATGCCGCCATAGAACTAGGTATACCCCACGGAGGTTGGTGCCCAAAGGGGAGGACAGCGAAAGATGGAGTTATTCCTGCTAAGTATAAATTGATGGAAACTATTTCTGCTACTTATCCTCCACGAACAAGATTAAACGTTGAGGATTCTGACGGAACATTAATTTATACCGATGGAAAGTATTCAAGAGGAACGGAGTTGACCTTAACAATTCTTAAAACTTGGGAAAAACCTTATATAATGGTCCCTTACAATGAAGCGTTTCCTAATGGAATGCCCCTTCCCTTTACCTCCGCTAAAGATTGGATTCTTGCCCAAGGGATTTATATTTTGAACGTAGCCGGTCCCAGTGAAGATAAACATCCTGGAATCTATAGGGAAGCATATGCATTTCTAATTGAATTATTCCGAGAAACAAGGAGGAAATAATGGCATTAGTAATTGGCGATGTTCACGGAAGGCTATCAAAAGTAGAAAAGTTTTTGAAATATAAACCTGAGGAAACTCATATTTTCACCGGGGATTATGTGGATTCTTTTAATGCTTCAGACGAAGAAATATTGTATACCTTGAAAAAAGTAATAGAATCAGATGCCATATTACTTTTGGGAAATCATGATATTCACTATCTCACCAATTCTCCGTTTATGTGTTCTGGATATAATTATCATATGACTAAAGGATTAAATGAAATTTATGAGGAGTTTATTGACCGATTTGTTCCTGTAACAGAAGTAGATGGATTTGTAATTACCCATGGTGGAATTTCTGAGGGGCTTTCTCAACGTTTTATAAAAGGAGCAATGAAAGAAAATTCCGTATCTGAAATATTGATAGCGGAATGGAATGAGTTTTTAAAAAGTAGGAAGAAAGGAAGCGTTATATTCAATATTCCGCGTTGCCGTGGTGGAAGAGATCCTTTTGGAGGAATATTTTGGGCGGATTACAGAGATGAAAAATTTTATGACATTCCTCAAATATTTGGTCACTCCAAAGTACTAGGGAATAGAATTAAAAATGTAAATTATGATTTATGGGCATTAGGATGTGATAATGAAAGATTAGAGTATTTTAATACATCATCCAAAAAAGTGGAGGAATTTAGATGAAAAAAATAAATACTGAAGAAGAAGCATTAGCAACTTCTAATAAATTTATTGATATGGATGGATTAATAGGATATTTCCATAATTTGGAAGCCGTCAATTTCCTTTTAGGAACGGGGAAGTATTTATTTTGGCAAGCAGGATGGATGGGGTATGTTTTGAAAAGGAAGGGGACATAAATGGAAATCGAAGAAACTGATATTGAAGTGTTGGAGGCGACTGGTAGGATGTGGGATAACTTATTCGACAAACTTCTTGGAGGAGAAGGGCATTATGAAAAGGAAAAGAAGGCTTGCCAAGAGATTGGGTTAACCTACAAAGAGATGAAAGGAGAAGAAAATGGCTGAAGGAGAATCCAGAATAGTATACAAAGTTGTTCGGGTTGAAGGAGGTAGATTAACTTCTTGCTATGCTCCAAGAGGTTGGAAAAAGATTTATCGAATTGGGAGAATTTCTAAAGATAGAAGGTCAAAATTGATTGCTTTTTTTAATTTAGAAAAGGCAATTAAATTTCAGTTAGAAAGACCCTCAATAGATTTGAAAATATTAAAATGTTCTGCTATGGGAGTTACAGAACCATTATTTAAAACACATCCTCCAGGGAATTCTTACTTTGATACTGCGAAAAGATATGAACAATATTGGAAAGATGTAAAAAAGGGTAACATCAAATATTATGAACATACATTTCCTAAAGATACCGCTTGGTGTGATTCTATCCTTCCATTAAAGGAGGTACGATAATGCATGTGAATGAAATTATCGCCCAAAAAATTATAGATCAACTTGAAAAGGGAGTTGTCCCCTGGCATAAGCCTTGGGCCATTTCCTCTCCCAAGAATTTGATTAGTAAAAAGGATTATAGAGGTATCAACGTGATTCTTCTAACATTAGAAGGAAAAAGTAGTCCATATTGGGCAACGTATACACAAGTGTCAAATTTAGGAGGAAATGTAAAAAAGGGAACGCAAGGAGCAATGGTAGTCTATTTCAAAAGTTTGGAATACTTAGATGAAAATAGTAAGGATGGATTGAAAACGGTCCCTATGCTTAGATATTACAAGGTATTTAATGTAGAAGATTGCGAGGGAATTGAAAGTAAGATTCCTCCAACATTATCCAGGATTATTAACCCTATTGAAGAATGTGAAAAAGTGGTGGAAGGATACTCTGATAAACCCAAAATATTTCAATCGGATCGGGCTGCATATGCCCCTCGTACAGATGTAATCTATATGCCTGATATGAAAACGTTTGAATCTTCTGAATATTATTATGAAGTTCTTTTTCATGAAATGGTACATTCTACGGGACACCCAAATAGAGCCGATAGAGATGGATTTGATCGAGATACTTTTCCTCCGTTTGGTTCTCCTGACTATAGCAAGGAGGAATTAATAGCAGAAATAGGATCTGTATTTCTATATAGCAAGGTAGGAATTAAATCTCCGTTTGAAAATTCAATTGCTTATATCCAAAGTTGGATGAAAAGGTTGAAGGAAGAACCCAACTTGGTCATTTCTGCCGCAAGTAAAGCGCAGAAAGCGTTTGATCATATTATTAAACCAGAAGAAAAAGCAAAAGAGGAGGTAGCGTAAATGACAGAGTACAAGGAATTGGGAAAAATTGGTCAGTTTGACGTAGGTATTGGGGGGTACCAAGATGCAATGCTTGGGGTTCATATAACTCTAAGTGGGCAAGGATGGGGGGTTTGTACTAGTGAATGTACCTGGAGTCCTTCCCTGATAAAGTGGACTGAGCATACAAAGTGGACAGAGGACGACAGAAGTAAATCATTTGATAAGGTAATGCGATTTATCGACAGGACCCTTTTCGAAGCCAAAGTGAATAAAACGCAGAAACTAATTGGTATTCCAATTGAGGCTATATTCAATGAAGAACGCACTCTCAAATCCTGGCGTATTCTAACGGAGGTTCTATAAATGATAAAATTAAAGGAAGAAAAAGAATTAGTAGATTTTATTCGCAAAGATATTCGCATTACTCCTGCGATGGAAAAAAAACTTCGGAACGGAATTACTGCTCTCATTCACGCGGTAGAAAACAGATGTGCCGAAACTATAAGGGAATGTAAAGGTATTCCCTTTAACAGAATCGACACTGGGGGAAGAAAATGGATTTATGCTCCATCTGATTTAGTGGCAGATGCTATTCAACCAAAGAGAAGAAAATAATGTCAAATAAACCATCAAGTAACGTTTTCTGCTTTCGTTGGGAGTGTCCCCATTGTAAATATATAGTGGGATTCCTCCCTAATGATTTAGAACTTCCTTGTCCAAGATGTGATAAAGGGAAGGCAAAAGATTTTAATCCATTGGGGTACGGACCTTTAAGGGAGGAGAAAAATGATAACAATTAAGATTCAGACGGGAAATTCATCATTCGTTGATAACTATTCGAAGGCATTAAACCAAGTATTATTACAGATTCAAAACAAAGCCAATGAGATAGAAGAGGAAGGAATAAAACTTCCAAAGACTATCATTCTTTGGGATGATAATGGAAACTCGATAGGATGGGCAAAATTTGATAACAAGTAAAGGAGGTAAAAATGAATCATTACGGAATTCACGTAGACCCAAATGTAGCAACGACAGGGGTGTTTCAACTAAATAATTTAGAATTCATTGATGATGATGCATGGGCAGGAATTGATATGGCATTAGAAGAACATTTAGCAAATTGTAAAGATTACCAAGCAAAAGGGGAATGCGATTGTGGAGATATAGACGCAGATACTCATCTTATAGGATTCAAAAAAGATGATAAAGGATTTTTCAATCCTGATAAAGAATCAGAATACTCCGCTATCGTCCGGTGGGATAGTAATGTTGTTCAAGTTGTTCAATCAAAATGGGGAATTCGTTGTGCTCTCTGTTCCCCTTGCTATCCGGGACAGGGGGATGGAGATACCCCTGGGGACTTCCTAGCATTCTCCGTACCGCCAGACGTAGTGGGGGATCATGGTGATCAAGAGTTGAAGAAGAGAATATTTCTGATGGAGGAGGAGGGAAAATGAGAATTCCGGTAAATTCCTGCATAGGATGCAACCAAAGTATTCCAATGGATATAACGGGGAACCATTATATTGATGGATCCATGATCGCTTGTCCTTTCGTTAGAGAAGAATTGAGGCAGGAAAATTTAATATTTTTGGGGGCTTTTGAGCATAAAAAAGAAGCAATTCGTAAAGGCAAAAGAGAACAAGGATGTTTAATTTGGATAGGCCAAGGACCCCATGATATATGGTTAGTGGTGAAGGAGAGGACATGATAGCTGCCAAAGCCTACAAAAAGGATAGAAAAAGAAAGTATTGGATTACTTTGATAATAGGAGATCACAGATACCATATAAAAACGTTAGAAGCATGGAAATTAGTAAATGATTTACAACCCATACTTGCAACCAGTAGAGAAAGAATAAATGAATTGAAAGAAGAATTTAAAAAGAAGAAAGGAGAGAAAAATGCTTGAGCCAAAACCGACGATCAAATTGACCGGAGAAGATGGAAACGCTTTCAGTATCATCGGAAGATGTATTAGAGTACTCCGAAGAGAAGGAGCAACTCCAGAACAAATTAAAGAATTTCAAGATGATGCTACGTCGGGGGATTACGATCACGTACTTCAAACTTGCTTTAAATGGTTCGACGTGGAGTAACGAAAATGAAAGAAAAACGATGTGCCGATTGCCGAAATGGAGAGCATGAAAACTATGACGATGACGTTCATCTCATGATTGTAAGAGATCCGATAACAAAGAAAATTCATCGTCGTGCCTACCTATGCGGAGAGCACCGAGGTATGTATTTAGATGATGGCTATGAATTGTTAGATAATCATTCGTAAAGGAGGAATAAAATGGCCATGAAACTATTAACAAAAGAAATTTTGAGTAAGTTGCCCCCATTATACAGTCAGGAAAATAATCCTGATCCCACCGTTTGGGTAAAGTTCTTCGATCCTACAGGAAGTTGGACTTGGTATGCAACGGAGGGTTCTGCAGAGGGGGAGGATTTTTACTTTTTTGGGTTAGTTCAAGGGTTTGAAGATGAATTAGGAATGTTTTCCCTCAAAGAGTTAACCAAATTTAGAGGGAGGTTTGGATTAGGTATTGAAAGGGATAGGTATTTCAAACCCGTTCCATTATCTCAAATTAAAAGGAGGGGAATATGAGCGTTACATTTAAAGTTACTAAAAAGGATTTAACCACCATTGAAAAGATAGCTCATCGAGCAGTCAAAATGGCAGATAATGCAGGATGGCAGTATGACGAAAAGGACGCTCAAATGGATATAGCTGCTTGCCATTGTAATGGAAACCCTATGCATCTATCTAATCTTTTAGATGCGGAGGATTTTGATTTTGCCCACGATGTATTTGGCATTAGAGTACATCTTGATCGTAATACTGGAAAATTGAAAGATTTCTTCTCTCCTAGACATTCTATTCAGGAGGAGATGAAATAGGAGGTTAGCATGGCAAATCCAACAAAAAATAAATGCGTCATATGTGGAATTGATAAAGTCAAATTAATAGACGCTCAAATGGAGGTAGAAGATGGAATACTAAATAAAGTGAAAGTTTGTTCAGATTGTTGGAAGAACTTATGGGGTAAACTACTTAATTCCAAGGAGGTAAAAATATTATGAAAAGATATTCTTGTCAAAAGTGCGGAAAAGATTTTAAATCTGGTTCTAATCCATTAGACATTCGTTGTATGTATTGCGGGTCTACCAAATTGAAAGTTCAAAGTTCTTTACCAGATAAACAATATATTAAAGACTTTCTTTTGTACAGAACTCCGAAATGTAGAAATTGCGGAAGAACGTTAAAAAATGAAGATTCTATCAAGAAAGGATTTGGATCCACTTGCGCTTCATACTTCGCGGAGAAATGGCTTCATGGAAATCCTACTGATTTAGGAGATCGTGCAAAGAAACGTTGGACTAAAGACGAAGTTGAAAATCTTATTAAGTTTGCTCAAAGTAGAGAAATGATAGGGGGAGTTAAATGAAAAATACAGAATTAGTTTATATTCAATTATCTGCTAAACCTGGAGTATCTGTAGGAGATTGTTTCCAAGAAGCTCTCATTTTAGCAACTACAGAATGGAGAAATGTCCGATTAATACATAATAGCAAAATGTATTATATCCAGCCAAATGAATTAATAGGAGCAATAAAAGATAAAGGGGAAATCCAAGAAGAAAGAAAGGAAAAATTTATTTCTCTACAAAAATATAAAGATGATATAAACAAATTGGTTCATACTGCTCATGGTAGCATATCTTATGTGGGAAAAGCCAATTATGCGGAGAGAGAAACAGAGGCTCACCAAGCAATTGCGAAATTAGAAAAGGAACTTTTACCATGAAAATATCAATTGAAAAGAAATCTGATCCTATTATAAAAGTTCCAATTTATTTACTAATGGTAGGATTAAATAAATACCATTATGAAAAATTGAGTGACGTTTTACTCCGGGTAGCAATATTATTCGAACCATCTCAAGAAGAAAAACCTAAAAAGAAGTATGCAAAAAGATCGGAAAAATTCCCATTAGGAAATGCTATTTTGGAAAACCTCCCCGACTCAGGACCGGGTATTACCATGGAAAGTATTAGAAAAGGAGTTAAAACTCCTCGAACTTTCAGTAAATCTATTTGGGGAGCAGTAATGGGAAAGTTGGTAAATAAGGAAAAAGTAGAATTGATCATAAAAAATGGAGTTCCCCACTATAGGAGGGTAAAATGAAAAAAAATCCTATGAACAGAACTATAGCCCCAAGGTGGAGTAGACTAAGTAATCTCAGAATGGCGGAAAAATTAACCTCTGGAGAATGTATTGATTTATCCCATTGTAAGAAGACAAAAGAGGGGGATTATATCCTTACTCAATTTACTGAAGGAGCAGATTATTGCGATGCTGATACAGAAAATTGGATTTGGTCTATTGGATGTAATAATAAAACTGGAAAAATATTAGCATCTACCAGTTCTAAGTTTTATGATAATCCCTCATTCGTATGTCTTTGGTTAAGATAAATATGAATAATAATATACTTAAATCTTTAAGTAAAAATGGACTAATTGCCATGACGGATGAAATTATTTCTGATGTAGATGCTATTCAAGGAATGGGAGGATATGATAGATCCTTAGAAGGATTAGAAAGTGCAATAGAAAATTTAGCAGGAAATACTTTGGCTTTAGGATTAGTGGTTAAAGAAATTTTGAGAAGATCAGACGTTAAGTAAGAAGAATATGAAATTAGAAAGAAGAGATATATGGTTGGTGGGATGGTGGAAAATAAAAGGAAGAGGAAAAGAATTTATAGTCATGTCTGCTTTCTCAACTGAAAAAGAAGCAAAGGAGAAACAAGAATGGTATGAAAAAACATTTACAAATAGAAAAGAAACATATGTGATTCAAAAAGTAAAAAGTTGGTTTCCAACGGAGTGTTAAAGGAGGGAATATGAAAAGACCTTCGTTTATAGTGCACAAAAAAAGAAAAGATCCTTCATGGCAATCTGAAGTAGAAGGTACTATAAGTCAAGTTCCATATGATTATCAAGATATAAATGAAATAGAACGTTACCCCAAAAAATATGGGACTCTCAAGATAACCTATATTCCTTCAAAAACAGGGAAATTTATATCCAGACATTTTATTGGAGATGATCGTCTATTTTTCTATCCCGTAAATGAAAAAGGGTTTTTGACAAAACCTGAAGAAAAAGAAGAAGTTGAAGATTATTTTTTAAATTGCTTATTAAAATGCGATATTTGGCCAGTAGGAACCCGATTCAACCGAAAGGTGGAAATTATTAAAAGTACAAGGAGGAAAAAATGATAGAATATTTAGTATATTCTCAAGTGGGGGAAAGAAAAAAGAAATATTATGTTTGCATAAATAAATTAAAATTCTTAATTTCCAAAAAAGAAGCCATTAAATGGGCTAGAATACAAATAAACAGAACATTGGTAGTAAAAATAACTGTTTTAGATTCCATAGCAGATGCTTGTATAGTATTTGATAATACTAATACCAAAAGATATTAGGGAAATTAAAGGAGGGCCAGAATGGCCACTGAATACATTGAGTTATCCAAAGAAGATTTCGAAGAAGGAATATTCAAAAAATATGATTTAGGGGCAGAACCATACGAAAACTCCAGATCCCAAGAGTATCAATATTTATTGAAAACTTCTCATCCAATAATTAAAATTATGGTATACTCTAGCGTTGATAAACGAACAAATAAAACAAGAGGAGTTGGCGAAGATGCCATCCGACTTGTCCTCTGGAACAGTCGGGATGATAGACCGTTAGGCAAAGGGAAAAGAGTTTACAGAGTCACCAGTAAGGAATCCGTCGCCCAACGTATTATGGCAGGAATTTTACTTTTCATGAACGATGCCCCAAACGTTTCCATAATTGACTGGGGATATGTTAAATCCGTATTAAAAGAAACAGTCAGGATTTCATCTAACCCTACGTTTGCAGAAAATCTTCTCACGGGATTGGAAAAGTACAAAAGTTTAACAGACGGGCAACTTGCCTACGTCTTGGGAGAAATATCTCCAAAAGGGTATCAAACGATGGAGGCGAAAATCCTATCAAAAGGTTGGGTCTATGATCCCACTTTTATTGAAGTCGAAGAAGAAATCAGAGAACCGGGGGCTGACGAAAATGAAGACGAAACCCCGATCAAAGTGTGCGACGCCCCTGTAGAAAACGGAAACGGAGGGGAACTCACGGTTATAGGAGATCGTCAAAATCAACCCAGTAAATACGATAACATAACAGTAGTATCCGACACTCCGGGGATGGAATTAATCCCGACTACTGGATACCCTTACAAGTTTGAAAAGTTTAATCCCGTTCAAAGTTTAGTGTACCCGTTTAGAGGGGATGATTGCAACATATCAGTAGGTGCAAATACTAGTAGCGGAAAGACGATTCTTGCGGAGATAATTATGGAAGAATGTTTACTAGGAAATATGAAAGTTTTATACACCTCACCGTTAAAATCCCTTTCTGCAGAAAAATTCGAGGATTGGAAAATTCGTTTTCCTGACAAAAAAATATTAATGTTAACTGGGGATACACTTTGGAGTCCTAACGAAAGAGAAAAACAAATGTTAGAAGCCAGAACAGCAAATATAATAATCTGTACCTCTGAATTATTAGACTCCGTTACTAGAAGAGCAGAAACAGAAAAATACGATTGGATATTAGATATTGGATTAGTAGTAACGGACGAATCTCATGTTATTGGGCTGGCCACTCGTGGACATGCAATCGAAACAGGACTTATGCGATTTACCTCAATTAACAAAAAAGCAAGATTGATACTACTTTCTGCTACAATGCCTAATGTAGACCAATTAGGGGCTTGGCTAATAAAATTGAATCAAAAAGAAACCAAAGTTATATTTTCTACTTGGAGACCAGTACAATTACAAATGCATTATGTAGAATACAAAATAGAAAGAAATAGATTTGGAGGAGAAAGTTACCAATCATCTCAAGAAGCAAAAAGAAAATTAACTATTGATATAATTAAAAGTAAACCAAATGAAAAGTTTCTCGTATTCGTTCATGATAAAGGAACTGGTAGGAACATTGTTAGTAAACTCAAAGATGAAGGCATAGAATCTATATTTCATAATGCAGATTTAGATAGTACAGAAAGGTCCGGTATAGAATCATCTTTTTCTAATAGATCAGGAGGATTAAGAGTATTGATTTCAACAAGCACTTTGGCATACGGGAGGAATTTACCAGCCAGAAACGTAATTATAGTGGGAGTTCATAGGGGCCTTTCCGAAGTGGACGAATTAGATATTTTGCAGGAATCCGGTCGCGCCGGTCGTTTCGGAATTGATGATTCAGGATTTGTATATCTAATAATTCCAGAAGGAACTACAGAAACGTGGAAAGAGGTTTTTAGAAACCCCCGTCCAACTTTATCTGTTTTGAAAACCCACCAAGTTCTAGCATTTCACGTTTTGGCGGAAATTCAAAATAGAGTAATAACCGATCCAAAAAGTTTACTTATTTGGTATTCAAGATCCCTTGCTTATTTTCAAGGAGAAGAATTTACTATTCACGATGCCAAAGGTCTACTAGATGATTTAGAACAAATGGAAATGGTAATCAACAAAGGCACTCACTATACTCTGACGGGGTTGGGGCAAGTATCTGGATGGTTATACTACGATCCCTATACCATATATGCATGGTACAAAAATTGGAATCAATTATTTGGAACTCCCAAGACGAACGATATTTGTCCAGCTTGTAAATTACCAAATATTATAACAGAGCCCAAAATATGTTGTGGATATTGTGGATGGTCTTATACGAAACCGATAATAGACGATCTATCTATTTCTTGGGCACTTACGGATTCTCCAAACAATGACTGGGGATATATCCCTAGAGAAATTCAAAGTGAAGCCGACGAAATGAAGTGGAAACTCCGTAACCGGGGATTAATGGCCTCTGATGCCGTTCATTTTTCTCTTGCAGCTTACGGACTTCTTCAAGGGAACGAGTTAGAAGGAGTTTTGAAAGCGAACGCCCGAACAATTAAATATGATATCCATCGTCTTGTTCAAGCTCTATCCTTGATAGATTCTCGACATGGTAGATGGGATCGTGGGGAGTTTTGGAAGATCCTCCCGATCAGAATTCAATACGGAATACCGGAGGAAATGATCCCCCTCGTAAAAATTCCAGGGATCGGTGGTGTTAAAGCGCGGAAACTCTATGAAAAAGGAATCAAATCTTTACAAGACGTTATAGAGAAAACCGAAGTTTTGAAAACGATGTTCGTTCCTACATTTGTAAAAAAGATACAAAATGACGCCCGTAAAATAATGTTAGCGGAGGGGAAATGATTCTAAAGAAAAGATATATAGAATACGTTAGAATAGAAAACCTTCGAACACCATCTAACAGTAGAGATCATAGAGTGCGACGCCCCTGTTTTGAAAAGGGTCCTTATCTCAATGGTAGAGAAAGCGGCTCATAACCGCTGCTATCCCAGTTCAAATCTGGGAGGACCCACCAAATTACTATGGAGGGCAAATAATGATTTGGTTTATTAGCGACAGCCATTTCGGACATTCTGCAATAGTTTTATATTGTGGTCGCCCCTTTAAGAATTCAGATGAGATGGACGAAACTATCATAAGAAATTGGAATCAAATAGTAAAACCAGAGGATACAGTTTGTCATTTAGGAGATTTTTCCCTATCCCGTTCTGAAAAGTATCAAGAATATATTGATGCTCTTAATGGTAAAATTATTTTAATTATGGGAAATCATGATAGGAGAAGAACAGTTACATTTTGGAAAAAACGAGGGGTTGAAGCATATAAAAGCCCTGTACTATTTGATGTTTCTAAAAATACTATTGAAGAAGAATTTTGGACACTATCCCATGAACCCATAGATGAACCAGGAATTATTAATATTCATGGGCATACTCACGGAAATACTCATAGAGGGGAGGTACCTGAAGCAGGAATTCATATTTGTGTATCAGTAGAGGTGACGGGCTATACCCCCGTATCAATGGAATGGATTAGAAAAGAAATTAAATGGAGGGAAAATGAAAAGAGATAAAGAATTATCCATAGATATTTACGACGATGAAACATTGCAATTTGCTCAACCTATTTTAGAAATGCTTAGATCCAAAATAGCAACTATGTTTGGAGTGACCTTACAAGGAAATAGACTAACCATTAGATGGGAAAAAGATGAAATATTTTATAATGTACATTCTGTAATTTTAGAAGTAAGAAGCAAAAAGATAAATAAATGAAATTAAAAATAATTAAATTCAGAGATATTCTTTCAGAAAGAATAAAAGAATTTGGCGGAGAAAAAGCACCTCCAGCCAAATACGGAGAGTTAGAAATTTGGTTGGGAGAAACGCCACTCAAAATTAAATCAGTAGTTGGGGGAAAGATATTATCTCATATTATGATTGAAGTGGAGGAATACAAAAGTAAGGGGGGCAAAAATGGACGTTAAATTTATGATTGCAGTTACAGAAGCATCAGAAGCGGCGAAAGAAAAATTTACTTTGGTAGCAAAAGTTAAGGCAGCGATGGAGGTAACTAAAAATCATTGGATGCTTACAGACGAAGATTTAAGATTTAAAGCAGCAATTGCTGGGGCCATAGATGCGTCATCTTCTCAAGAGGATTCAGATATTTTACTAAATGAAATGAAAGCACTTAGTTTATTATCAGATTTTCTTACCGGAACCAAAATAGATTTCTCAGGGGCAAAAGTCCCCAAACAAACCATAGGATTAATGAAACTTTGGATAGATATAAAGGAGGGCAAAAAATGAGAGACTGGACTAATTACAAAGGAATAATATTTGGAATGGCTTTTAAATTCTCACCAAACAAACAAGAAATGGAAGACTTAGTGGGGGAAGGATTCGTATGTTTTATGGAAGTAATTGAGGAAGAAAAGAAATATGGGCTTTGTTGTCCATTTGAAGCGGCATTATCAAATCATATTAGACAACATTTTCTTAATATGATTGAAAAGAAAAAAGCATTGAAAAGAACTGGGGAGGAATTATCTTTTGCGGAGATGGAAGAAATGCTAGGTAGAGATCCGAGAAAAATGTTAGAAAAATATGTTAGTTTATCAAAAGAAATGAAAGAAGTAGTAGATGTAATTTTATCCGCACCAAATGAATTTATTGATTTAATTCGTCATAATGATTTTAAGATAGGACTTTCCAAATACCTTCGAAAGTACAAAGGGTGGTCTACTTCAGACGTAAAGAAATTTTGGACGGAGTTCAAGGAGAAGGAGTCCGAAGAGGGGTGAAAACGATGAAACTTCTGTAGTATTAAGTAGAAGATTTTAAAAGGAGGGCGCATGTTCAACCATTTTAAAGTAGCAGTGAGCAAACAATTTGATAAAATGAGAAAGCATGATTTATTTCGTGTACAAGTTGATAAGGATTTACTCTGGAGTACCTATCTGGGGAGTTTTCCTGATGGATCTAATCCCATCTATCGAGAGAGAACAGAGCATGATTGCCAATGTTGTAAACAATTTATTAGGGCTGTAGGTAATACCGTTGCCATTATCAACGGAAAAATAGAAAGTATTTGGGATGTTCAGGTAGGAGTTGAACATTACCAAGTTGTTGCTGATGCTATGGCTAATTTGGTTAAAACTTTCCCTATCGAAAATGTATTTTTTCATACAGAGCGTACTGCTGGAACAGATAAAAATTTCCAGCAATTAATGGATCAAGTAAAAACTTGGGAGCACTTTTTTATCAATATCCCCGAGGAATACGTATGCAAAAAGATAGATATTGGTCCTAAATTGTCGGATTCCAGAGCAACCCATGATGTATTACTTCGTAGTCTGGAAGAAATCACCGACGAATCTCTTGATACCGTCTTGGAGTTGATAGCGCAGAATTCTCTGTATCGTGGAGAGGAACATAAATTTGTAGTTGAAAGTTTTATGACGTTAAAGAAAAGAACCAATAAATTAAAACCCCACGAAGATAAAGATTCTTTCGTATGGTCTCAAATCAAAAAAATTCAACCATCTATATCTCGCATACGCAGTACCGTTATTGGAACTCTTTTGGTAGATCTTTCCGAAGGAAAAGATATGGATATAGCTGTGGCTTCCTTTGAATCAAAAGTTGCCCCAACGAATTACAAACGACCCACGGCCATCGTTACTAAGGCCATGATAGAACAAGCCAAAAATAAGATTGAAGAAATGGGACTCACTTCGGCCCTTGAACGTAGGTATGCAACAATCAATGATATCACAGTAAATAACATTATATTTGCTAATAGAGAATCACGAAAGAAAATGACTAATAATGTATTTGATGAAATCTCCGGGGGAGTTTCTGAGAAAACGAAGAATCTTGATAAGATAGAGGAAGTCACCATTGATAAATTTATATCAGATATCATTCCTAAAGTTAATTCAATCGAAGTTATGTTTGAAAATCGTCATGCAGGGAATTTGGTAAGTTTGGTAGCTCCAGTAGATCCGACTGCTGGAAGACTATTTAAATGGTCCAATAATTTTAGTTGGTCTTATAACGGAGAATTGGCCGACTCTATCAAAGAAAGAGTAAAGAAGGCAGGGGGAAATGTTTCTGGAGATTGGTGCAACCGATTAGCATGGCATAACCACGATGATTTAGACCTCCATATGAAAGAGCCTAAAGGCAATGAAATATATTTTGGTAATAAGGGACCTTCCCCCCTAGGCGGTGGACAACTTGATGTAGATATGAATGCTGGAAGCGGATTTACTCGTGAACCTGTCGAGAATATATTTTATCCAGATAAGAGAAAAATGTGCGAAGGTAGTTATTATTTACTAGTTCATAACTATAACAGGAGAGAATCAACCAATGTAGGATTTGAAGTTGAAATGGACTGGTTAGGAACTATTTATAGATTTACTTATGATAAACCAGTCAAGCATAATGAAACAATTACAGTTGCAGAAATTAAATACTCACATGTCAAGGGTATCGAAATAATCAAATCCCTGCCATCTTCCCAATCAGTTAGGGAGGTATGGGGAATTCCTACTCAAACTTTCCATAATGTCAACATTCTAATGTTATCTCCTAATTATTGGGATGATAAAACAGTAGGTAATAAACACTTCTTCTTTATGATAGATGGATGCTTAAATGAAGGAAAGGCCCGTGGGTTTTTCAATGAATTTCTCAAAAGTGAATTTGATACTAATAGAAAAGTATTCGAAATTGTAGGTTCCAAGATGAAAACGGAGGAATCTAATAACCAACTTAGTGGTATTGGTTTTTCTAGTACACAACGTAATAGTGTGCTCTGTCGAGTCAAAGGGAGTTTTTCTCGTACCATCAAAATTAACTTCTGAAAGAAAGGAGAAACAAAATGTTTGAAAAAGCGTCTCGCCTCAAGCTTCGGTTTGATACCTCCATGGGACAACTCGATGTAGAAGATTTATGGGATCTTCCATTAACCAGTACGAATAGAGCCAATCTGGATGATATTGCCAGAGGACTTTCCAAACAGGTAAAAGAAGCCGAAACGGAATCCTTTGTAGTAAAACCTGCAAAAGCCAATGAAGCTACTCTGATAAAATTTGATATCGTAAAACATATCATTGAAATTCGACTGGCCGAGAACGAAGCTGCTGCAACGGCTAGGGCCAACAAGGAACGGAAACAGCAGATTCTTGCTATCATCGCTAGCAAACAAAATGAGCAGCTGGCTGCGTCTTCTATTGAAGACCTTCAGAAATTGGCGGAGGCTTTGTAGGGGTAAACAAAATTTGATTCCCCGGACCCAGTAGGTTAAGCCGGATGACAACCAACCTTCGGGTTAGTCACCTTGAAGGGGCTGATCTGGGTCCGGGGACACCGATAAAATGGGCGGGTGGTGGAATTGGTATGCACGCTGGACTTAAAATCCAGTGGTTGAAAAACCATGAGGGTTCGACTCCCTCCTCGCCCACCAAATAATGGAGGATTAAATGGACTATGATAAAATACCTGCAGGTAAAGATTTAGACATACTTATAGCAGAAAAAATAATGGGGTGGGAAAGAACATATGACTCCTTCTTTATGGTTAATAAAGAAGAATATGACGTAAGAAAATGTGAGCCATCCCAAGGTAGTACCCATTTTAAGTTTTGGTCTCCCTCAACCGATATAAGAGATACTTTAGATGTAATCAATAAAGTACCCCATATAGAAATCATCAAATACCCTGATGGGCATTTCTTTGCAGGGACTGGGGGATTAGATCCCGAAGATTTTTGGAAATTTTCCGCAGAAGCCCCCACTTTTTCATTAGCCGTTTGTAGGGTTATATTACAAATGGTAGAGGGATAGCATGCTTAAAATGACCATATATGTAGATGAGAAAGGAATACTTCCTATAAATAAATATGAATATAGGGGCTATAAAGAAATTGGCAAGATATTAGGAATAATTTCAGAATCATTATTAAAGCATCAAAAAGAAGAACCCAATTATCCCACCGTTAATTATTGGTATGGACAAAAATTAAATAAAATAGAAATAATGGAGGAATAAATGAACGCTATTCCATTATTTACCAAAAATGGTCATCCCACGAATATATCCTATTGCAATATCTGTTTAAAACCAAATATCCATGACGTAGCAGAGAATTGTTGCAAAAAGGGAGTTTGTAAACAATGTGGGGGAGAAACCATCTTTATATTCAATGAGAAATGTTATGATTGCAGGGATAAAGATCAAATGGATAAAGCTGAAAAGTTAGAAAATTGGGACGGTCCTGTAGTATTCAATGATTCTTATTATGCTACTTTGGAAGATTTAATAGATTGTAATAAAATAGAAAAATTACCAGAATTTGTTTATATTGCCGAAACAGAAAATATTCCCACGCTTGATGCAGAAGATATATTAGAAAGATTTTGCGAAGACCTTTATGAAGATGCCTATGATAATTTAAATGGAACAGCAGAATTTGAAGAAGCGGTAAACACTTTCAATAAAGCCAATGAGGGGAATACTTTTTGGATAGAAAGTATGAAGAAAGCAGCACGTGTTCCCAAGGAAACTAAGTGAGTTGCTGCCTATGCACTAAGAAGGAAAAAGGGGCCGATAGGTATGCTACCTATATTTGTTCTACTTGTACCTACAAATTGAATTCTATTCCGCGTCCAGAGATAAGAATGGCTATTGATAAACTATACCTAGCCAATCGTATTGAAGATGCTAGGTTCTTAGAAAGAGTAGCATTTGGAAGTAATACGTATTCTCCAGAACCTCCTAAAATGTTGAAAAGAACTGTAATCATAAAAATGAGGAAAAAATCCATATGATGGAAGATTTATTAATACATACTTCTGATAAAAAAGTTGATATATTAAAACCAAATAAAATTTCTGAATGGGATAAACCTTGTATATGTTTTAGTCTTAATCAATTTGTATCCTTTTTTGGAGAATATATTTATTTATTCCAAAAAAAAGTTCTTTCCAAAGGAGTTGGTAGCAGTTCTACGACATATTTTAAACATGTCCCAACAGAATATAGGTATCGAAGCGAGGACTTGGGGCATGAATTTAGAATATACCAACCTATAGATATTCAACATTACTGTTTAGGAATAATAACAAATTTCAACCATTTAAAAGGAATTTTGGAAAGAAAAATAAATGAAAAAATAACAAAGGAATATATAGATTTTTCTTTAGGTGAATGATGAATACTCCAAATACAAATAATACTGAAGATATTAAAATTGGTACAAAAGGATATATTCCTTGTTGGCCATTCATAGTAGAGTATACCGGATATTTGGGAAGTGGGTGGGAATCTAGGATGGGGGTTGTAACTGAATTCTACTGGAGTAATTTCATAGCTCCTTTTTGGGATGGAACGGTGAAAATTAAGAAAGGAAAAAAATTTGAAGGAAGAGGTTAAATGCGGAGAATGTGGCGCTCCTATGCGACTCCTTGAATCTAGAATGTATGGAAAATTCTATGGGTGTATCAAATGGCCGGAATGTAACGGAACCCATGGTGCCCATCAAAAGACAGGTAAGCCTATGGGAATTCCTGCTAACGCGGAGACTAAAAAAGTTAGAATTAAAGCTCATGAAGCATTTGATACTCTATGGAAAAATAATGGCATGACTAGGAAAGAGGCTTACCAATGGATGCAAGATGCTTTATCATTGCCTAAAGAAGAAGCTCACATTTCCCGATTTAATAAAGAAACTTGTGAAAAATTAATAGATATGATTAATAAAAAAAGTGAGGAAAAGTAATGCCCACTCATTGCATACGTTGTGGATGGCCATTAGACTACACAGAACAACTTCATTCTTGTATTACCAAAGAACAATCAGAAAATATTAAAAATAATTTATGTAAAATACGTAGTACAAAAATGGAGGAAAAGTTGATAACAAAATATCATTGCGTAGTTTGTAAGGAACCTCTTGAAGAAAGAGAAGAAGGGTTTAGATTATCAGGAGCAGGACCAATTATATATGGCCCTGGAGAAAGAGATAATTGGGGGAAAAGATTAAGTGAACTTTTCTGCCCAAAATGTGGGATTAAATATGATCGTGCTACTCTCACCAAAAAAGAGGAAGAAAAATGAACCAAGCGCACAAAAATTTACGATATTTTATTTACATTCACGCTCACGCTAAAAGTAGATCGGAGGGATATAGGTTAGTAAAAAAATTAATGGAAGAAACTAAAGAGAATTGCTCAAAAGAATATTTGACCAGAACTCCCTGTCCGATGACCTGTCCTTGTTGCGGTAAACATATTTCTGATAGATTGATAGCCGTTACCAAAAGGAGTAGAAATGAAAATTAAACTTATTTCCCCAATTCAATTTATTATGGGATGGTTCGGATATGCGAAAATTCCCGTGGAAGTCGTACAATTAGCAATTAAGATACGTTTCCGTGCAGCAGCTATAGGAGATAATGAAATATATGATGACATCGCATTACTTGAAAAATTTCTTCGATCTTGTAGACAATTGTAACTTAAATGCAAATTTTCAACTAGAAAGGAAATATAAATGAAATTTTGTATACCGCATTGGGATTTATTGAAAGATAAAATCAAAGAAATTGGACTATATGATCTTGTACCGACTTCTGGTAAGGAAGCTGTGGAAAAAACAATAAAATCAATGGAAAATCCATCATTAGAAAACTTTGATCCCCTTATGACTGCTCATAATATGATTTTAGGTAATGCTATGGAAATAGCAGGATTAGAAGTTTTAATAGACAACGAGGATGGAACAGAGAGATGCCCCATCTGCTTTCTAAAAGCTGATAATTGGATTGAATTTGCCGCAAGAGATACAAAAATAATGTACGAAGAGTCCTTCAAAAAAGATATTCAATAAAGGAGAATACCGTGGGAAAAGGGATTGATTTAGCCAGAGGGGACGCGCCAGAACACGCCGAGATATTAGATGATTTTAAAGACCAACTTATCATAGTTATGTTGAAAAGATTAGAAAAATTATCAGGAACCGTTAATATCCCTATGGAAGAAATGGATGATACTGGGAATGATATGGTAGCTTTTAGCATTATAAATAAAGTATTTAAATTTGAAATGAGGAAAAAATCATGAACGATGAACCAAAAGTAACTCTATCTGATGGAAGTCCTGTTACCTCTAACCATAAAGAAATCAATCCCAATACCGGCCAACAGAAAGGATATATAGTTCTTTCTGAAGAGGAACGTGCAAAGGGATTTGTTAGGCCAGTACGCCGTAGCTATCGACATGTAGGCAATCCGCCCAAATACCCCATACGAGATTTAACCGAGGAAGAAAAGGAACGTCATAAACAATGGAATTATGTTGCATTTGAAATATATCCAGATAGTGAATCTCCCGTCACCGGACGTTTTTATACAAAAGAACAATTGAATGGGGGTTGTAATACGGTTACAACTATGGGCCAAGCCATTGCTGAAACCTATGCAAGAGACACCAAATTTTATGGCGGTACTTTCTGTTGCGGATGTGGAAAACATCTCCCAGTAAATGAATTTGTATGGGAAGGAACTAACGAAATAGTGGGATCGTAAAATGAATAATTCTATAGAAATAGCAATTTTCGGAATTTTATTATTGTTACTGCTAAACTTAGTATGGTATTGGGGATATCAAAAAGGAAAAGAAAACATAAAATCCAAAGTAGAAAAAATAAGAAGTACTTGTTTTCATTCAGAAGAACCCTGTGGAGATGGACCTTGTGATATTGCATTATTAGTGATACGAAAAGTAAATAATATTTTGGACTACAAATGAAAATATCTAAATGGATATATAAAATATTCTATTGCTCTTTATTTAGACATGGATTGGTAAACTTTGTTAATGAAAGTGGAAAATGGTGTATTATGTACGATAAAGAATTTAAATAATGCCCATTATTAGCAAAAATATAAAAGAAGTTCCCGATATAGATGGAATTAAATACATCAAATATACTCGTACCACTAGTGTTAATAATTCATCAGGGGAGTTTTATTTAACATTTCCAGAACATTTAAAGGAGATCGCTAAATCTGTATATAGACAATGGGGAGAACACCATCGTCCTATTCCTTACGATGATAGAAATAACAGAATTTATGCCAAAACATTAGAAGAAGCCAATACTAATTGGGGAAATTTAATAATACGATGCCTAGATTTCATTAAAACTACTACTAGGGAAAAAGTTATTTTAATAAATGTATCTATGAAAGTATTCCTAAAAGGAGATGATGGATATTGTATTTTAAGTAGAGATAATATTTCATTTTGTGATGTTAGTCCTACACTTGGAATAAATTATGAAATTTGTTATAAAATTGGTGAAAGACTATTTGACGAAGATAATCATTATATACGTGGAGAACTTTCTTCTGATAGGGAATCCCATTCCGCCGTAGTTCCATATACTAAGGAACGTGAAGAATTTTTAGTCTCGCTTGTTAAAAGTATTGAAAATGCCGCTTTGAAAATAAACAATTTTCTAGAAGGAATTCAGAAAGATCCCTTGGCGATTGATACTGAAATTAAAAAAGCACTACCTGAATTTATACCTAGAAGGAAAAATATAACTTGAAAATAATAATTATCAATAATATTTTTAGTAAAGTTACCACTAAAGAAGATGCTGAAATACTTGCCAGTTTCTTATGTTATAAACAAGTTTATTTCAAACAAACTGCATACAGAAAAATTGAAAAATCATATGTTAAGCCGTTAGTTAAAAAGGGTCAGTTCCTTACTGGATTTATCACTCGTATAGAAGAATACTGCAAATCAAGAAATATTCCTCTTGAAATAGTACATCCTCCCCCCTCCCTACCAAAAGAATATTACGATATCACGGACGAAAAAATTAAGAACACCCCCTTACCTAGGGGATACAATTTAGATCAAATACAAGTGGAAGCCGTACAGAATGCTGTGTACTATACTAGGGGGGTTATCGCGTATCCTACCGGCAGTGGGAAGACAATTATATTCCTATCATTTCTATCCTTATTTCCAAAATCCCGAGCGTTAATAATTGTAAACTCTCAAGATTTACTTTTTCAAACTTCTGATAAAGCAAAAGAATTTTTCCCCGGAGAAGTGGGAATAATCGGAGCCGGAATAGATAACCCAAAACGTATAACTGTCGCTACGGTGCAATCTCTAGTAAAATCTGTAGAAATAGAGAAGGAGTGGTTTAATTCGATAGATATTGTAATCACGGACGAATCACACCACCTGAGTTCCCTTGCTCCTCCGTTCGATACTGGAAAAGGAGGAACATACGCAAGAGTACTTTCAGTTATCAATGCCCCCATTAGACTGGGGTTTACCGCTACACTACCATATATAGAGGAAGCGAAATTTGCTTTGGAAGGTTACATAGGACCAGTTATATCAAGAAAAAAGATTTCTGAGGTAGATAGATTGGCTAAAATAAAAATTATTTTAAAAAAGTTGCCTATAACACTAGCCGCTAGAGAAGCAAAATCATACCAAGAAGTATATAAATTTGCCGTTACTTTCAATAGTCGTAGACATAAATTAGTTTTACAAACAGCTGATAATTTAGTGAAAGCGGGTAGAACGGTACTGATATTGGTAACTATTGTTCAGCATGGTAATAATATTCTTGATATGGCCCGTAGATTATTTCCTCATTTAAAAATTGAATTTGTATGGAGTAAAATACCAGGAACCGCCCGTAAAATTATCAAAGAGGATTTGAATAGTAAAAAAGTAGATGTAGTAATTGCTGATGCAGTATGGAAAGAAGGAGTAGATATTCCTACCTTGGGAGCAATCATAAACGCAGCTGGAGGAAAAAGTGAAATTTTAACTTTACAAAGTATCGGGCGAGGACTTCGTACAGTGGAAGGTATCAAAGAAGATGTTATTTTAGTTGATATTTGGGATCCATCGCATCGGTACATCAAAGACCATTTTTCAGAAAGATTGGTACTTTATTTTTCTGAAAAATGGTTTGGAAGCGAGGAATTCTAAAATATATGAGAAAACGAACTTGGTGCTATGCCCAAAAACCAATTATATATGAAATTACTTGCGATCTATGCCAGGGAACTAATACAACTTGGAGCGAATACATAGATCATATCTGGTGCTATGATTGTGAGAAAGATACCAAGGGAACAGAAGGAATATTTGGGGGTCCAATAGGAATAGGGGTTTGTAATTTACTTGGAATACGTTTCGATAGAATCAATTTGAAAACTAGGAAAATAATGAAACAAAAACGATGGGTGAAAAGAAAGGAGAAATAAAAGATGATACGTAAAAATAAAAACAGATTAAACTGGCTTAGTAAAGACGAGATTGATCATAAGACCATTGAAGATTTCGAGTGGAGTATGGGCAACGGGCAATGTGAACTATGCCATGGCCATAAGCCAAATATGGATTGGTGGACGGATACAATAGGCCACCATAAGAAATGCCCCCTTGCTGCTTTAATGAAAAAAGCAGGGATGAAGCCTATCTATGAAATACCCAATCCCGATAGATCTATTGGAATTTACATTCCCAATGCAGATAAAAATGGAAACGGAATTATTGTACAAATAAGATATAACGATCCAAATAAAAAAGAAAAAATAGCAATGGGAAAGAAGCAATTCTATATCGTGGGGACCACGGGAGGAAAATGAACTTGGATACGAATCTAGAGAGGGAACATTGCCAAATATGCGGTGAAGGATATGACGATGTTTATCGCGTAACAGATGAACTATGGGATAAAGTCACAAAGAAAAATTTACTTTGCATGGAATGCTTCATACTTGAGGCAAAAACAAAAGGGATATATATATTTTGGGAGGGAGACGCAGAAGAGTATCCTTCTGCCGCCGTTCGTAATGAATGGCAACGGAATATAGTTCAAAAACATATTGATGAACTAGCCGCCCTACGCTCGCTGAAGGAGGGGGAGAATTGACAATCAGGATATACTTGGTAGGGATTGTCGTTTTGATGATAATATCAATTGTTTTTCAACAGTTATCCATCAGGGAATTGCGCGAGACGATAACTATACAAACCAAGACCATTGTCTTTCAGGATAATGTAATAAAGAATCAAAGTTACACCATTGCAAGGAGTATGGCCGTTATATATAAATTAGAATCCGTAATGGATAATCAGGACCGGGCCATTAAAAGGTACCTGGCTGTACGCAAATAGAACCCCGCCCTCGGTGAAGGATGATGGACATCGGCCCCTGGACCTTCCGCTACGATGAAGAAACGCGGGGAGTGTACGTGGAGTCCGGCGACTTCCACCACGATGTTGCGCTCACCGTGAACGGGGATTTCAGGAACAGGGCCGAGCGGTTACGGTACGCGGAGTGGCTGGCGGGGAGACTGAATGGGGAGGGGAGGGAGTGAGGATGATTAACAATTCGTACCATAAGAGGTTGTCAGGATGGGAAGCATTCGACCACATTACTATGCAAATTGTTCCACGCTACAAAACGAGTGGCCTATCGGGAGACGAATGGCGGCAGAGTGTCCGCGTCGAATTTTGGTTCAAGGGACACTTAGTTCATGATTACACGACTAGGGATATGAATACGGCTATCCTATTCTTAGGGAACGAGTGGATGTTGGCGCAGGAACCTATTCCAGATAAAGTTATCGCCCTTGAAAAAGATTTATGCGACCAGCCCTCATGTGGCAAGCCCGCCTTAATCACCTACGCGATCAAGCAAGAGTTTTCTGACCGAGGGCATAAACTCGACAAGGATGATCTCTATGGGATCGCGTACCGCCGATTCTGTGAAGATCACCTACGCCGGGGGGATTGTTCGCGGGAAGATTCCGATGACAACTACGAAGCAATAACCCCGCCCTCGGTGAAGGAGGAAGGGAAATGCTAATTAGATGCCAAGGACTCGCCATTATACTTCTTGGAGTAATATTATTGGTATCTCGTATGCCAATATCAGGAAATGAAACTGGTGCAGCGGCAACGTATATAACAATAGGGGTGTTGGCAATAATATATGGAGGAGCATCGTTGATAATTTTTGGCGGTGAGTAGATTGGAGGGAATAAAATGCCTGGTCCAGTAAGTCAAAGTAGTCGTGGTCCGTCAAACGATACTCCCTATGTTCCATCATGGTGCTATAAAAATGGACCAAAGATGTGTCCATGCGGCCATCATGAAGGATACCATTCTGATGATGGGGAATGTTTATTAACTTATAAATGTAATTGTTCTGGATTGCCTCCCTCATGTCGAACCCCGATAGGAGAAGAGTAATGGAATCTGAAAAAGTATTTATAGCCCGACACCCTCTAACATATATAAAAGATGTAAAATTTCATACAAATGCTGATTGCCCTTCATTTAGAAGAGCACATCCAGATTACAAAAAAATTATAACTAGAAAAGAAGCTGAAAAACTTTACAGATACTGCAGATTATGTGAAGGTAAGAATAACAAAAATGAAAGATTCTGATGAATTTAAATACTTTGATAAAGGAGATAAGGATGGAGATGAAACAATAATTAGCACATTCCAAACTTTTAATATTCCTAATTGCACTGAAGAAGAAGTATTAAAATATATAGAATGGATGAAAAATAAAGTAACTGAATTATTTTTTAAACAAGTGGACAAGGAAATAATATGGGGAATTTCTCCAATTCAACAAAGCAAAGAACTTATATCAAAAATTATCCCCGTTACTTCTTGCATTTGTTGTAAACACTGGAGAATTAATCTTGATAGAACCCCTCTTATTGGTATGTGCGAAAAAACTTATAAAGATTCAAGTTATGATGCAATATGCAATAAGTGGGAAAAAATAAATTAAAGAAGGAAAAAATGAAAATTAAATTAAAAACTAAAATTGAAAAAGAAATAGAGGTAGATATAGAATTTCCCATTTATATGAGACATGATTGTAGCGGAGATGATTATGAGGCAAATATTTATACCAAAAGATTATCAGAAAGAAATCATATTAGTCTCCATAAAGATATTAGATGTAGAAATAATGAAATTTCATATGAATTAGAAATAGAGAATAGTTTAGTAAATGGAGATGCAGATTACTTCTTAGGTGAAGGAAAATATAAATCGAGTAAAGAAGAATTTGAAAAAATATTAAAAGAATTCAAAGAAAAATTAAATGCTATATGATCTACGTCGATGAATTAAAAAACCATGGTTGGCGTCTACGAGGGAGAGTTACCCTAAATTGTCATATGTTTACTGACGGATATTTGGAAGAATTACATAGATTCGCAAATAGAATAGAAATGAAAAGAGAATGGTTTCAAGATGAAAAATATCCTCATTATGATCTTACCCCAAAAAGAAGAAAAATAGCCGTAGAGCACGGAGCCATAGAAATAACCACTAAGGAATGGATGAAAAAAGAAAGAACAAAAATTTTATTGGATAAAATAGAAAATGAACTTTTTGGAGAATTAACTGCTAATACCTATAGCACACCACCGCCAATAGGTAATTTATCTATGAAAGATATTACAGATCTTTGGGAGAAAATAAATAAAAACATTCCCCCAGAACCCTATCCAAATATGAAAGATGGAGTAATAAATCCAACAGATGCTGAAATACTTTTACCTTTAGCAATAAATATAAAAAGAGATCCAAATGGAAAACTAATTTCATTTAAATGTTTTGGAAAAAACTTCAAAATAATTAAATACCTTCCAGAGAGAACCATCTATTTATTTGATTTAGAATCTGTAGGAATAATGAAAAGAAAGGAAGAATAATCAAATGGAAAAAACTATGAAAAGTAGAAAAGTAATAGAAATTACTATTGATAAAATGAAGACAAACTACAGGTTAGAATTATATCATCGTTACGGAGGATCTGAACATGGCCATTCTGATAAATTAATAAAATCAATTAAATGTCCTCCTTATGAAGTACTAAAAGAAATTGAAAATCTTTTTGATTTAAAATAGTGAATAATTTAACCATAATGCTTTTTGATGTTATTCCCTATTTAAATGATAGGGGAATACCATTTAATTCTTCCCGACAAGAACGTGGATGGTTAGGCGTAGCGTGCCCTTTCTGCTCAGATACTGGAGAGCATTTAGGCATTAATATTACCTCAAATTTCATCAGTTGCTGGAAATGTTCTACAAAAGGAAGCATATCCAAATTAATTAAAATTTTAGAAAACCATGTAACTTTTCCGGAAACTCTGGAGGTAATGGAGAAATATCAAAATCCTAGTAGACTATCATTAATAGAATATTCAGAAGAAAGTAAATCAGGAATTACTAAATTAGAAATACCAAAAAATTACGTTAAATTATCTTGGCCTACTATTCCTGATATAGTAATAAAATTTTTAGCTAAACGTGGATTCGACCCAGAATCTGTAATAAGAAGTAGAGAACTTTATTATGGCGGACACGTAGGGGATTTCAAGTTTCGATTAATTCTACCAATAACTCTCAGAGGACGATTAGTAACTTGGATCGGCAGAGACCTAACTAATAGATCAAAAATAAAATATCGAAATTTGGAAGAGGAAAAAAGTATATTTCCAGCAAAAGAAACTTTATTTGGATTCGATGAAACTCCCCCTGGAAAAAACATAGTCGTTGTCGAGGGACCTCTTGATCAGATCCGATTAGGAGCAGGATCTGTAGCTACTTTTGGAACTCAATGGACAGCTTCGCAAGTGAAACTACTAAGAGAATTAAACGGTAGTAAGATATTTATCTTGTTCGATTCGGAGGAGATTGCTCAGAAATCTGCAAAGAAGTTATCAGAACAAATTTGGTGGACTGAATCGGAAGTAATTGAATTAAATGGAGTTAAAGACCCCGGAGAGTTAACTGTTGAACAAGGGAAAGAATTGATGAGATCCTTGCAATGACTATAGCAAGAGTATTCCCTAGAAAAACTAAAGCATCCCCAGATGATTCCTTGGCATTCTTCGGACCACCTGGGTTACTATTACCAGAAATAAAAAAAGTGGAGATATCCTTTACTTTTACTTGGGACCTAAAATTAATAGAAATTTTAGAAAAAAGTTGGAAAGATGTTGCTCCTATAAATATTGGTGGTCCTGCATTAGGAAATAAAGGGGAAGAATTTATCCCTGGTAAATATTTAAAATTAGGATATGTCATTACATCTAGAGGATGCCCAAATAAATGTTGGTTTTGTTCTGTTTGGAAAAGAGAAGGAAATATCAGGGAATTAGAAATAAAAGATGGTTGGAATATACTAGATGATAACCTATTAGCTTGCTCAGAAAATCATATTAGAAATGTCTTTTTAATGCTTTCACGCCAAAATCATCGACCAGAATTTACTGGAGGATTAGAAGCAACTAAATTAAAACCATGGATAGTAGATCTACTCATAAAAGCCAATCCTTCTCAAATATTCTTTGCATACGATACGGAGGAAAAATATGAATCTTTAATCAAAGCGGGGAGCATGCTGAAAGAAGCAGGGTTTACTTTCAATCAACTCAGATGTTTTGTTTTAATAGGATTTCCTAACGATACTATACAAAAAGCAGAAAATAGGCTATTTAAAACGGTCAAGGCAGGGTTTTTACCAATGGGTATGTTATATAAAAATGAAAAAGGAGATAAAAACAAAGAATGGTCCAAATTCCAAAGAAATTGGGCTAGACCCGCTATTATCAAATCGTTGATAAAACAAAATAATGCAATTTTAAAGATAGAAAAAAACATAAAGAAAGAATTAGCAGGGCTTTTCTTTTGAAATCTAAAACAATCAACATAGAAAAAGTTTACTCTTTATCAGATTCCATCGACAAAGAAGAAGGAAAAGTAGCCTACCATAGATATAATGAAATGTTAAAAAATGTAGCAAATTATCATGGATTCGGATTCTGCCCAACAGTAGCCGCATTCGTTGCATTATCCCCCAACAATGATTATATGGGTAATATCCGGTCCCTCGTCAGTATTATGATCGGTATTAAAAATAAAATCCCTCCAAATAAAATTATAGTTTCTACTTATAATCAATGTAAAAGTAGAGCAATTGAATTCCTAATCGGAAATAAGGATTTCCTAGCAGAAACTTCAGGACCAAAAACTAGAAATTTTTACTTAAATATTTTGCTGCCCAAAGACCCTAAATATATTACACTTGATGGGCATATGTGTTCCATTTATTCTGGTAGACGATACCGTATGAAAGAAGTAGCAGAGTTGAAATTAGTATCTTCCCCAAAAAGATACGACGAAATGGCCGAAGTATTTTTCAAAGTAGCTAGAAAACATAAATTACTTCCGAATCAATTACAAGCAATTTTGTGGTTTACTTGGAAAAGGACCGAGCGTATAGTATTCTCCCCTCAGCTATTACTTTGGGGAGCAGGAAATCATTGGAATATCATAAGAGATCCTAGTTTAATCCAACCCTTCCAACCAAAAGGAGATCAAAAATGACCGAAGATATTCAGAAACTTAAAGAAAGAATAGCAGAATTAGAGAATCAAAATAAAATTAAAATTAAAAACATAATAATGGAAGTACAAAATGATAATATCCCCATCATTGAAGTAGATTTAAAACAAGATTTTGGTAAATCTCAATCGGGGAAAACTAACATAATCGCCAGTACTGGAGGATTTATTCCCATTCTTGGCGCTGAAGGATTTTCCTTAAATCTGAACGCCGTCAAGAAATAGCTTTATGCTCAGACGGATTCACCGCTCTGATAAGGGAGTAGAAAAACGTATCATTACAGGAATGATCATTTCTGACAAGGTAATAACACATCTTGCTCCATTCGCTGATCCAAACGTATTCGAACTAGAGGTCAGCAAAAATATCGTTCGATGGATTCTAGATTATTTTGACCGATATAAATCTGCTCCAAAGAATCATATTAAAGATTTGTACGAAACAGAAAAAGGAAAACTCAAACAGGGACTAGACGAAGAAATTGAATTATTCCTGGCTAAGTTATCAGAGGAATATTTATCAGAAGGAGGACCCGACGGAGTAAACGATGATTTTATTATCGATAAAGGCAAGGAATATTTAAAGACTCAGCATTTAAGAAGGACTGCAGAAGGTATTACTGCTCTATTAGATATAGGTAAAACTGAAGAAGCTGAAAAATTCTATGAAAGTAAAAAAAAGATAGTTGACGAAGTCACTTATAAATGGTCTAAACCACTAGATGATCCTAATTTTTTAAATTCAGTTTTTGAAGAAAAAGAAGTTCCTCTATTTAGAATGAAAGGTAAATTAGGAGATTTATTAGGTGATCTTCATAGAGGATGGTTAATAACTGTAATGGGGCCTGCAAAACGTGGAAAAACCTGGATTCTAGAAAATTTCGCATTCGATGCTATGATGTCTAGAAAAAGGGTAGCTATGCTTTCTTTCGAAATGAAAGATAAGCACCAAGCTACCAGAATGTATAAAGAATTAGGAGTTATGGGAGAAGGAGACGAAAACCAAGGTTATATTTATCCTAGTTTTGATTGTTTGAATAATCAAGATAATTCCTGCAATAATTTAGAACGTATGAATAGGGAAACCCGCCCCCCTAAATTCGACCCTAAAGCCCCCGGAAGGTATCGACCGTGTACGGCCTGTAGGAAGATACCCGGAGGGGGTAATTTCTTAGCTACAACGTGGTTCTTCGTGGCAGATCGGCCTAAATTAAGCCTACCTAATACCCGTAAAGAGATCAAACGTTTCAATAAAATGTTCGGTAAAGACTTGCTCAGAATGATCAGCTTCCCTGCCTATTCCGCTACAATGTCGGACGTAGAAGATCAATTAGATGAATTAGAAAGAATTGAAGGATTTATACCCGACGTTATAATCACCGACTACGCTTCAATCATTTTATCAGAACGTAAATTTAATGATCCTCGTCATGATGTTGACGATGTATTTAAAGCTCATAAACGATTGGCTCAATCCAGATCTGCGTTAGTAGTAACCGGAGCACAATCGTTAGGATCTGGAAGATCCGCCCTTACCAAAGATTTACAAGATGAAAGTGATATCGGAGTAAATGCTTATATTTTGGCTCATGTAGATATAATGATGTCTCTAGATCAAACTCCTGAAGAAAAAGAAAAAGGAGTATGGAGAACTGGAGTGTTGGAGCATAGATGGAAAAGATTTAACAAACGAAGGCAAGTGATGATGCTTCAACAATTAGAATTGGGCCAGCCAATTATTGATACAGAATTTGTATTTTATGATGGAAATAAAGGGGGAAAGAAAGATGAGTGATACAAAATCTATTAGATTATATAAAATAATGAGTGAAGGTGGGGGAGAATTAAGTAAAAAATTTGTAAAATCGAAGCTATATGTCGATCATATAATAGCTGGTGGGGGGCTTATAACAATTGATAGGGGTTTTGTTTATTTTTACGGTTTGGAAAAAGGAGCTTTTGTTAGTTTATTAAATCAAGATCATAACTATTGGTTCGAAATAAAAAGACATTACCCAAATAAATTTGGGGATTTGCCTTTTATATCGTTAGAAACGACGGGGAGGTTACTTTTCATAGGCAAAGAAAAACTCGTAGAAATACTAAATGAATTAGAAAATTCTGATATACTTAAATTCATATGGGATAAAAAAACCGATAAAATTTATTACAAAATAAATGTTCAAGCGTGTAACGAAATGCTTATACGATTTATGGAATTAGAATCGAAATGTGAAGAGGAAATAGCTAAGGAGAATAAAAATGGAAAATAATAGGAATATATCTCAAATTCCATTTGCAAATTTCATAGCTTGTAACCGTTCCGTATTAATAAAATTAGGTCCTTTCGTTACTATAATTTTAGGAGACTTAATAGATTGGGAAAATTACTTAATTAAACAAGAATTAATACAACCCGGAGAGTATTTTTATATGCTTCAAAGTTTATTGAAAAATAGAACTGGATTTAGCGAAGATGTTCAAACATCTTCCACTAAAATACTTCAAGATTTAAATTTTATTCAAGTATCTCGAAAAGGGATACCGGCCAAAAATTGGTATAGAATTGATCGTAATAAAATACAAGAATGGGCGGAATCTGGATTCCGTTCAAAGCGGAATCTGGATTCCGTTCAAAGCGGAATCTCTTTAAGTAAACCTATAATTATTGAACCTATACCAGAATCTTTAGATCCAAAAGATTCTAACGAATCTTTTCTCTCGAAAGATTCGGGGGTTTCACCAAAAGCAGGTGAAACCGACGTTCATAATTTAGGCTTAAATTCAACCCAGTCTTTAATTAAAAGAAATAAATCTATATCTATAGAATTTGAAGTTACCCCTCGTCAACGGTATAGGAAAGACACTCTCGATATTATCAATTATTGGAATTCCTCGCCGGGTTTACCCCATCATCATATGCCGGCATGGAATAATCAAGGCTACGCCAAACCAACAAAAACATTTACAGATATAGTTTCTATCATAGAAAAAGTATTAGATGGAAAACTTTTTATAGGAGAGGGTTTAACTAATAATAAAAATTATTCAAAAGAAGAAATAATTTCGGTGATAGATAAATATAAATTAATAGCTACAAATCTGAATTACCGACCAGTAAATAAATCAATTTTTAAAAATTTGGGGTTAGGTACTTTCTTTTACAATCGTTTTGCCTCGTCAATTAAAAGTCAATTTTTACATTGTTTAGAAAACGAACCTGAACCAGTAACTTTCATGGTTAAAAAAGAAAAAGAGAAAAACCCCGAAAATACAAGATGGTTAAAAGAATTTTATCGTGATAAAATTTTATTAGGGGCGAGTGGAGAGTTTAACCAAAAAGAAGAAAATGATTTTATTATAGGGGCTAATAGACTTCACGATAGAATTAGAGAACTTCATCCACGTTTAAATATGCCAATAGGGGCCAGAGAATGGTGCGAAAAAGTAATAGATTCTTTGATTAATAGATGGGGAATTGATAAAGTTGTTACGGGAAATGTACGATCTTCCCATACTTACACAGAAGTATTAACTCGTTATTTGATAGGTAAGGGAAGAATTGACAGAAGGGGGACCCCTGATATTATTACTAAGGAAAATTCTCCGTATCAACCAGACAGAGGAGATATACTATGATTTACCCATCAGATAATGAAAAGGAAGAAATTTAAAATAATCAATCAAAAGGTATAATAATTGTTCATAAAAAATAATATTGATTTAGGCTTAGCTCCTGTAGTAATAAGTACACGGGAAACCAAGCCAGAAGGGGTGGGTGAGATGAAGTATCAGATAGTGGCTATTCCTGTAGAAGATTGTAGTTGTCTTACAAATTCCGAACGGAGGGAGAACTACATGAAATTCGATCCGAAACTTTTGAAGAAAATCGTACATTCAAAGCTCATTGCTTGTGCTACTGAAATTGGGATTAACAACGCCGACAAGATTTCAAAGGAGATGCTGATCCCGGCATATCTCGATGCAGTGGAAAAGGCCGAAGGGGATGCTCCGGGGTCATCGAACGCAAATATTATCAACATGTACAACGATATTATTACCACGTTGGGGTTAGATCAGGAAGAATCAACTCCGGAAACTCCGGTGGAGGAAGCTCCGATCACTCCTGAGCCGGAACCTGAACCGGAACCTGAACCCGAACCTCCTGCTCCCCCGCCCCCTCCCGTAGCCCGTCGTGTTGGGCGTTCTGCAGCTACCCCTGCCCCCGCCGCTCCCGTAGCCCCCGTTGCCACTCCTACAGCAGCAACTCCTGCTCCCACGGCTCCTACTGTCGCTAAAACTCCGGCTGCTCCTAAAGCTCCAAAACCGGAGAAAGAAAGAATCAAGCGTGTTCCCCCGGCTCCCAAGTCATTTAGTCGTTGGACAGTTTTGGCGGATACTCTTCTCTCGTTGAAAACGGGGACTTTAGAGGAGTTGGTTAATGCTGCTGATCAGTCTTACGCAGATCAGGGAGGGAAAAGTAATATTAAGGAATCCGCTGCAGTAGCCAAATGCGGAGTGTCGTTGCTCAGCAAGATGGAAATTATTACAGTAGCAAATGGATCGTTCACCGTTAACTGAAATATAATCTTGGGGTGGTGCTCTTGGACGAATGTCCCGGAGGAACCTTGACGGGGGTACTTAACAGTGTTCGGTGATAAGACCGAAATAAGTGGTAATCCCCTCACCACCACCATATTTTTAAAAGGGAGTAGTAATTGATCCAATTTCATAGAGAATCTGATTACGCAAATTTAAAATTAGAAAATATATCCCAAGAATTTTGGAAATACTTTCCAGATTGTAGTGGTAAAAAAGTTTTCATTAAACCCAACCTCGTATGTCCTCCCACCCGATGGGATATAGCATCTACTACCAGAGTTGAAGTTGTTTCTCTAGTTATAGAATATTTGATAAGAGAAGGGGCTAATGATATAATAGTAGGAGATTGTGGATTTAAAGACCAATTTGAGCATACAATTAAATTGTCTGGTTATGACCAATTATCTAAAAAATATGGAGTACAATTAATAGGACTTCAGGAAGGACCCCGGTTTCATGAGTTTACCCTTTACCGTAGGGATGGATATTTATCCTTATTCGGGGCCAAATTTTCTAATACTATGTTGGAATGCGATTTCGTCATAAATGTTCCTAAATTGAAAGTTCATAATATGTCGGGAACTACGATATCTATCAAAAATTGTATGGGCATGATGGCCCAAAAAGGTAGTATGCACCCACGTGGAAGTTGTGATATTCTTCATAAAAGACTTCATGACTTATATTTTCTTATTAAAGATAGAGTTGCTGCTTGTGTTTTAGATGGTATCGTAGGATCAGAATATTCGGAACAATGCGGAATTCCTAAACCAGCTAATATTTTAATTTCAACAAAAGATATGTACGTTATGGACGTAGCTGCTACCAAAATATTAGATATTGATCCAAGTAGAGTGGGATATTTGGAATATATACGAAAATCATCTGCCAATATTCCTCAATTCGATGATATTGAAATACCCGAAGATTTAATTACACCATTTGAACTTCCTGTGGGGTATTGATGAAAGAAAATACTAGGATTAAGGAGAATCAATAAATGGATAGAAAACTTCCATTTAGTCTAGACACCTATAATATATGGAACGAAAGTTGTAAGAATAAAAATATTACTAAAAAACAGAGAGATACATTATTTATTGAATTAGAGTATTTTTATTCTCGTGTAAAAATAGCCCACGTTATTACATATCTTAATGGTTTTGTTGGGACTGGGGCACTAGTAAAACCAACTTCTCATATAACACCCAATATCAATAAAATTTGGATTTACAATGTGGGATTTAATTTAAAGGGCGATAAAATTATTCCTATTTATAACGCAGAAATGACAGTAGATGAAGCAGAAGATCAAAAACGGTGTCTACAAAAAGTTTTGGGAAATTTTAGTCTAAAAGAAAGAAAGGATCTACCTGAGTTGAAAGAAAAGATGACATCTTGAAAAAAGATATTAGAGAACTAAAATTTGGGTCTATAGTTGGATTTAGAAATGATTCCCTCGTATGCCCCCAAGCATTTGGAGGTGATATTTTTGCTGGCTGCAGTTTTCCATGTCATTTTTGTTTTTGTAGAGAAATGGAAGAAGGACTTTACACACGGTACTACGAAGGATGGTCAAGAGATTTAGTCAGAGCTTGTAATCCAGAAGATTTTAAGAAACTTTTTGATAAAGCCTATGGTTCTGATAAACAATATACAGATTGGCACGTTCAATGCCTTCGTAGAGGACTCCCTTTCAATATGGGAAGTAAATCAGAAGTATTCTGCCTAGAGGATATGAGAGATAATGTAGTAGTCCCCGTTCTCAAATTATTCAAAGAATATAAAGTTCCTATGATCATAGAAACTAAAAGTCATTATATTGGAATGCATAGGTACCTTGATTTATTAAAAGATATGAATGTAGCTGTTATTGTATCTATTATGGGGGGTAGTGATACCCTCAATTACAAATTAGAACCGGGGAATCCCCCTGCATCTATGAGATGGTCCCTAGTCAAGACTTTAAACAACCTAGGGATTTGGACCGCTGTACGTTGGGAACCAATCCTAGTGGGAATCAATTCGAAGGAAGACATGTTGGAAGGGTACGCCGAGATGGCATCCCGTACCGGAGCTAAACATGTTAGTTTCTTTAATTATCGGACTTCAAATTACAAAATAGCTCAAAAAGAATTTGAAAGCCGGGGATTCAATTACGTCAAACTTTTGGAAAAGAATCTAGATGAAAATTGGACCCCCGTAGGAAAACAATTTAGAGATATTTTGAGAAGTAAAAATGTCCCCGCTTCTTCTCCTGATTTCGTAAATTTTCCATTTAGTAATTCTTGTGAAAGTTGTTGCGGAGTGGATGGGTTATTCGTTCCCTATGAATTCACCTTTCAACATGCTTGTAAAATAATAATGGAAAAAGGTTCGGTTTGTTGGGATGATATGGAGGAAATAACATTTAGACAACCAGAGGCTTACGATAGAATGAAAGAAATTTGGAATGGAAAAGGACAATATTTTTCTTTGAAGGATAGTCCAGAAATTATAATTTTGGATAAAGATAAAAATGGAATGAATATTTATGGAAGAAAAGAAGAAGGAGCTATTGAAGAAAAAAAAGGATTATTATTTTGAAAAAAATATTAGTAACTGGAGGAGCAGGATTTCTTGGTTCTCATTTATGTAAAAGATTATTAAATGAAGGAAATGAAGTTCTTTGTGTAGATAATTTTTATTCATCCACCAAAGAAAATATTCTTCCTCTTTTATCAAATCCTAATTTTGAATTATTAAGGCACGATATAACTTTTCCATTATATGTTGAAGTAGATGAAATTTATAATCTTGCTGCCCCTGCTTCTCCTATTTATTATCAAAAAGATCCTGTTCAAACTATTAAAACAATAGTTCATGGGGCAATAAATATGCTAGGATTAGCAAAACGAACAAAAGCTAAAATACTTCAAGCATCTACATCGGAAGTTTACGGAGATCCTTTGAGGCATCCTCAATATGAAGATTATTGGGGAAATGTAAATCCTATAGGGATTCGATCTTGCTATGATGAAGGAAAAAGATGTGCAGAAACTTTATTCTTTGATTATTATAGACAACATAAACTTTTTATCAAAGTGGTAAGAATTTTCAATACTTATGGACCTAATTTAGCCACTGGAGATGGAAGAGTGGTATCTAACTTTATTTTACAAGCTTTAAAAAATGATCCTATCACAATATATGGGGATGGAAGGCAAACTCGTTCTTTTTGTTTTATAGATGATACAATAGAAGGTATTATAAAAATGATGAATACCAATGATATTACTGGTCCTATAAATATAGGTAATCCAATAGAAATAGATATAAAAACGTTGGCTCAAGTAATAATAAAATTAACAAAATCAAAATCAGAGATAATTTATAAACCATTGCCTGGAGATGACCCCATTCGACGTAGACCTGATATAACTATGGCTAAAGATAAATTAAAATGGGAACCAAAAGTTACATTATCTGACGGATTAGAACAAACTATAAAATATTTTAAAGATAGGTTAGGGAGATGAAATGGAACTTTCGATAACTAAAACTATTTTAGCAAATGATGATATTCTAGAAGTTGATAATCCAAAATTATATATTGATAAATGGGAAGTAAAGGAATTTGTAAAAAGACTTCCATTAGGACCCAAATATACAGTAATATATACATTAGATGACAAAGGACCCCTTTTAGTAGTTAAAAAATTAATTATGATTGTAATGAATATCAAAACAAAAGAGGATATGGGAGCTTGTTTTTTACCAGAATCTTGGGACGGAAAGAGAGTTAGACGAAAGGTCATAATACCTACATTGAATTAAAATTACAAATAAAATGATATAAAATAAATTGAAACTATTCCGTTTTCTGTAGAACTAGTAGGGAGGAAAAACGTGACGGGATTTGAACGATGGGAATCTTTAATATTATTTATAGTTTGGGGATTAATATGTTATATTTGGGGTTATTCTGAGAGAGAGCCAAAACGTAGTGGATATAGCTACCAACCAAAACTTCCTACTAAAAAACCAAATGGTATTGCTCCTACCCATCCACCTACTAATATGTGTAAAGGAGGATGGAACTCTCCTCCCATAACTCCAAGGCCAATTAATCCTCCCACTGGACAAGGGAGGAAAGATAATTGACCAAACGGGAATATATGGACAGAACTATTGAATTATTTAAATCAGGAGCAGCAACGGAAGATCAATGGGAAGAATTAGCTCAAGCCTTAGTATTCGTATCAGAAATGAAATATTTACTGCCTGATTATACTTCTTTACTATGGGCAATTGACGAAGTGGTAGAATTTGACGAAAGAGAAGAAGAAATGGAGATAAATCATTAAATGACTATATTTAAAGATTACTGGGAGTTGCGCGAAATAGTCAAAACCATTATCCCTCGTAGATCTCAACTCGAATCAATGGAGAAGCATAAAGGATTAGTTCGTGAGAAAGGCCGTAAAGTAAATTATTCCGAATTTTCATTCGATAGCGAAAAATTTGAAGTTAAACAGCGAATGCTAAATAAAGAGGAAATTACTTCATTTATTGAAGTTTCATTAAGAGCCGCTCATTGTCCACTTCCTTTAAATTCAGATACTTACGATGCCCTATCTTGCAGTTACCAGTGCAAATATTGTCTGCCGCCATTAACTAAAATACAAATGTGGGGCGGAAAGAAAAAGAATATTAAGGATATCAAAGAAGGAGATTTGGTAGTTTCATTAAAAACTTACAGAACTCACTTAGAATCAGAAAAGTCAGTAGTTACAAAAATAATGAGTCGAACCGCAGAAGATTTGATAGTTATCAAAATAAAAGAAAAAATTTTAAAACTTACTTTAGAACATCCTGTATTTACTAGTAGAGGATGGATAGATGCTGGACAATTAAGTATTCATGATATGATTGTTTTTTATCCCCCCAATAATTCTAATAAATGGGCATGGAGAAGAATTGAATCTATATATAGAGCAAAAACTAGCAATAAAAAAATAGTTTATAATTTTGAATGCGTGCCCAATAATAATTATTTCGCGGAGGGGATTTTAGTTCACAATTGTTTTGCAGATTCATTCCGATCATCATTATATACATCATTTTTTGATAATCCCAAAGAAATTGGAATACGCCATTGCCGACCGGAATACTTCCGAACGGAGATGGATAAATTAATGAAATTTCGAGGCCAAAAGATTGATGGACCAGAATTACCAAAAGCAATAAGTCTTCAAATTCCCATCCGTCTAGGAATTCGATTTGAAGATTTTCTTCCTATCGAAGCGCAAAAAGGAATTAGTTTGAATTTCATGCGTTATTTATCAGATCAAGTTTATCCTATTATGGTGAACACAAAATCAGCGTTAATCGGTAGAGAAGACTACGTTAGAGCTTTGGCAGATAATAAGGCCGGTTCTGCTGTCCATATGACTATGATATCTTCTGATGATGCTTTAAATAAAAAGTTAGAGCCTGGGGCACCTTCCTTCTCCCAACGCTTACTTGCTGCAAAAGCTCTTGTAGATGCAGGGGTTAGGGTGGTGTTAGGGTGGTGGCTAGGATCGAACCCTTAATGATTTTCGTAAACGATGAAAAAGATGCAGTGGAAGAATGGATCAGTAGAGTAAAGGAAATTGGAATCAAGCACATTACTTTCGATACATATAGTTATTCCGCTTCCGCCCCCGGAGTAAAGCGCCAAATGGAAATGTTAGGGATAGATTTCCATCGAATGTTTCTTATAATGTCAGATAGTCAGTGGCTAGGTTCCCTAGTCTTAGGGGAATTTATGAAATTAATGAAAAATCAGGGATTCTCTTCATCCACTTTTGATTTTGGCAACTCTCCTATCAATGACGACGATATTTGCTGTTCTATATCTGACATCTATCTTCCTTTAGGTGGAGGATTCTCCTACGGAAACAATATGATTGCAGCTAGGTTTGTTCGAAACAACGCCCCCCGACCCGTAACGTGGGGAGAATATAACACTTTCGTAGAGGAACGTGGAGGGTGGTTATCAGAAACTTTGATGAAAGAAGTTAAGAACTCGTGGAATTTAAGAATGAGCAATCCGGCTTATTTTCCGGATTGGGCCCAAGGAATGGAACCATATGGAAGAGATCGAGAGGAAAACATAATTTGGAGATATATTGAAAGTTCCGATTTCCGTCTAGAAATGTTGGAAAATTTGGTACGGTGAATGAAAGTATCAGGTATTTATATGATAGTTAATAAAATTAATGAAAAAAGATATGTCGGATCTGCTGTAAATTTATATAGTAGGTGGACTAATCATTTATGCGAACTTCGTAAAGGAACTCACCATTCTCTTTATTTTCAAAGGGCTTATCATAAATATAGAGAAGAAAATTTTGAATTTATAATAATGGAAATAGTAAAAGATTTGTCTCAATTATCTTTCAGAGAGCAAACTTGGTTAGATTACTACCAATCATATGACGATAGATATGGGTATAATGTTTGTAGATATGCTAATTCTTGTTTAGGAAATAAACATTCAGAAGAAGTTAAGAAAATAATTTCTCAAACTAGTAAAGATCATTGGTTAGATCCAGAATATAGAAATAAAGTAATTTCTCTTTTGAAAGGCAGAAAGAAAAGTCCTGAACATAAAATAAAAATATTAGAAATGAATCAAGAAAGGGGAAAAGATCCTAATTTTAGAAAAAATCAGTCAGTTGTTGCTAAAAAACAATGGGCAGATCCAAAATTTAGAGCTAAAATGGCGGAAGGGTTTATAAGGAGAAGCAATAACCCAAAATATTTAGCCAATTTATCTGCTTCCCTTATTGGAAGACATCTTAGTCCGGAACATATTGCCAAATCCGTTGAAGGAAAAGCAAAAGCTAGAAATAAAAGAAACTTAAATTTTGAAGCATTGTAAATAACAATTTTGAAGTTTTTCAATAAAGGGAGAAAAAATGAAAAATTCTTTTCTAGGCACTGGACGGAGGGTTCACCCCAAGTTCTCCGATTTTTGGAGGAAACTTTCAAAGATCCTCCGATTAAACCGGATTATAAGGCAGGATATGATGTTACGGTGGGAGATGCAAAAATTGAAATTAAATCTTGCGAAGAATGGATAAAGTCTAAGGGAAAAAATGGAAAAGGTAGTAGTGGCCCAAGAAGACGTGGACGTTTTCATTTCGATAGAGGAACGGAAGCAGATATGATTTTATTTGTACTCGTCAAAGAATCAGAGGAGTTAGAATTTGCTATCCGATTTCCGGAACAATTTGAAGTTCGTAATTTGGAAAGAACTAAAATAATTCCTTGGAATAAAGTATTTACGGAGGAGGAATAAATGGACTACACGGAGAAATTAGTTACCGCAGCCAAGAATTATTTAAGGTCATCTACTTGTAAATGTAAGTATAGTGGAAATTGTCCTCAAGAAACTTTACAATCTTTGGTAGATGATTATAAACCATCTACTATTGTTATTATCAAGAAAAAGAAGGGTACCAAATGAAACTGAAAATTATTAGTGATGGTACCATACCAGGGACTAAAGTAATAAATGCAGAAACTGGAGAAAGTATTGATAATGTCCAATCTTTTGTAATAACAGCTTATGCCAAAAAGGGAATAGTAGAAGCAACTATCAAATTAGTTCATACAGAGTTTGATATGGTAGTTGAAAAAAAGAAAAGAGTAAGAAAACCAAAATACCCTGACTCTACCGCATATTCTAAAAATTGTATAGAATCATATAAGAAAACTATAATGGAAGGAGAAGGATTAGTTGATTTGGAATACGTAGAAAACCACGGAATAAACCCTGATGACCGTCTTAGTTGGTGCATGTGGCAGTACTTTACAAAAGTATATTCTGAAAATAAATTAATCAAAATAAAAGTACCGGATATTGTAGAATTTATACGTGGAGAAGTTGGAAGGGATCATTCAGAAATTGAATTTAAATTCGATAGAACGACGGCGAATCATAGCATAAATAAATTTTGTTTCATCGGTCTATTAAATAAACATAAAAAATCAGATGAATGTTTTTATACCTTCTCCAACTCCGTAAAGAGACGGGGATTAGAATTTTTCCGAAAAGATAATCATTTTATGCGAGGGCATTTTCAGTCAGATTCAAACGGAATTTTCAATTTAATGGAGGAAATAAAATGAAGGTTAAAGATGAAGGAAAAGATTTATATGAAAGGAGTGGAAAGTTATTTAAATCTGTAATATTAACTATTATATCTTTCTTGCAATGTATTGTTCAAATTGGTATATTATTCTTTACTATTTGGATAACGGTATTTACCAAAGGAAAAGAATTATTTTTTGAATGGACAAATAAAGTAACCACGGAAGATATTATTTCATTGCCATCTTTATTGCGGAAAGGGGAGTAAATTTGGGACTCAGAAATGAATTAGAAGAAAAGTATTTATAATGATTTCATCTATTTACAAAATTATTAATATTAAAACGGGGAAAGATCCCATAGCCCGTTCCAATATGATAATGGGGCAAACAGGAAGAAAAGTATCCCCCGAAGGAAAAATAAGAATGTCAGAGATTATTAAAAATAGGTGGAATAATCCAGAGATAAGAAATAGAATGATAGATTCAATCAGAAAAAAATTAAATGACCCTGAATATAAAAGAAAAGCATCAGAAAGAACTAAAAATCAATGGGAAAATCCAAAATTTAGGGCTAAAATGATAGAGGGGCATAAAAATAGAAAATTAAACGCTGAGAAAAAAGAAAAACCCATAATGATAAGGAGAATAAGGTGACAATTTTGAGAGAATTAGAAGTAGAAAGAATATTTTCATATGGAGTTGCTTTGGAACAATCAGGGAATCAAAAAAACTCTGCATTCTGTTGGGAAAATGTTATTTATATTCTCAACAGCGATAAAACCATGATACTTCGGTTCGAGGCAACTAAGAATGAATTTCCAGAACCAATTCGTTTTTTTCTAAGCGATTATGATTCCCCAAATTTTACTGCAGACGGAAATAGCATAACTTTCCTTCAAAAAGGAGAAGAATTTCTCCGTAAGAAAAAATGTAGAATACCTACTCAAACTTTTCAAGAAGTAGAAGAGTTATTTTATAAATTTTATGATACAGAAAAAATGAAGTGGAAGATCCCTTTTCATAAATCCTCGTTAGACCTTTTGGACGAGAATTTATCGCATATTGAATTTGTAACTAGAGGGGGAGAAATAAAAATACTTCAACGAGATATCTACGCCGGATCTCTGATACTGCTCGAAAGAAAAATAGAAATGGAGGGCCTCGGCTTAACAGAACCAGAAGATGTTCTTCCAGATTCTATTTCTCCTCTTGGAATAAGAACAGGAGATTTCTTAGCATTATTTAATTTCAATGATAAAATTAATATCTATTTTCCAGAAGGATGTAAATATTTTATGATAGATGGACTGCATAATAATATGCAAGCAGTTGTGGCGGGGTGTATTTTCGACGACTGCGGGGGGATTTTGGATTTACAGAAAGAAAAAATAATCCCCCCTATTTTAAAGAGAAGAATAAAATGAAAATTTCCGGTGTATACATGATACTTAATAGAATAAATGGGAAGAAGTATATAGGATCTTCTGAAGATGTATATATTAGATGGGAAAGGGGGCATTTATGGTTACTTCGTAGAGGAGAACATACTCAACACATTCAATCTGCCTATTGTAAATATGGGGAAGAATCTTTTGTATTTATGGTAATAGAATTAGTTTATGATTTAACTCAATTAGTTCCTAGAGAACAAATTTGGTTAGATTACTATGAATCATATAAACAAGAAAATGGGTATAATATTCGGGAAATAGCAGAATCCAATAGGGGGATAAAATGGTCGGAGGAATCTAAAGTAAAGCTATCTGAATTAACTAAAAATAGATACAAAGATAATCCTGAAATTATATCTCAAATATCTGAATCAGTTAAAAATTTATGGGAAGATCCAGAATATAAAAATAGAATGAAAGATGCTATTAAAAAGGGACTTGATAACCCAGAAGTAAAAGCTATAATGTCTAAAAGTACTAAAGATAGGTGGGAAAACCCTAAATTTAAGGACAAAATATTAGAAATTATGAGATCACCAGAATCTCGTCAAATTGGATCTATTCTGAGGAAAAAAGAATGGGAAGACCCTGATATTCGATCAAAAAGAGTTTTAAATAGAGCAAATACTATAGCATCTGATCCTGAATTTAGTAGAAAAGCATCAGAATCTGCTACAAATCAATGGGCTGATCCAGAAATGAGATCAAATATGTTAAAGTCCTTATCTCAATCTATAAAAGAAAAATGGAATAATCCAGAATATAGAAGAAAAAACATAGAGTCTAATACTGGAAAACAAAATAGTGAAGAATCAAAATCAAAATTATCTAAAACTATGAAACAACTTTGGTCTGATCCAAAATCTAGGGCTAAAGTAAAAGAGGGCCGGGAGAGAAGAAAATTTAAAAAGGGGGTATCAAATGGGGGGCAAGAGTAGAAAAACTGGTTCTATAAGTCGCAAATTAGTCGAACGGTTACAGAGCCAATCATCAAAAGGAGGAAAATCCTCTAAATCTGGCTCTTCCTCAGGACTTATGAATAAAGGGGGGTTAGATTGGACGAAGGATTTCCCTGGAGATGAAGAAAGGAAAAAGAGAGAGGCCGAGGGAGACAAGTAATGTGTAAAGAATGTGAATGGGAGGATTTGTTAAAAGAAATAAATGATTGCATATCTGATGATGATTTCGAATGGGCAGAGGATACTCTATTGGGCATAGCAGAAACTGTTGAAGAAAGAAAACATGCGACAGAAGGGCAAAAACAAGCAGTAGGCAATATTCGAGATGCAGTAGAAAGAAGAGGGAAATAACAATATAAATGACTATGACTATGGAACATTTCCAAATTTATATGCCAGTAGCGGAATATGACTTTTGTAAAGTTTGTAAGGGTTCTGGAAAAATGCCTAATAAAGAAAAAACTTGGATGTCCCTTATATATGGGGGAAATTCAAAAGTTTGTAGTAAATGTAAAGGAGATGGACTATTACCCATAAATAAAAAAGTTAAGGAAAACCTCCATCCTATTTTGAAAAAAAGAAAGAAAATAGAACCTATTTCTGTTGAAGATCGTCTTTTTAAAATTATATCCGATCAATCTGGTATGCCATTAGATAAAATAGATAGAAAAGATCATTTTATCGAAGATTTAAAATTAGATTCTTTAGATATTATTGGTTTAATAACAAAAGCAGAAGTAGAATTTCAAATAGATATTTTTATTAATGAGGCCGAAGAAATTTTTACTGTAGAACAAGCTATTAAATTTATAGATGCTAAAGTAAATTCACTTTTATAAAGAAGGAAAATAATGAATATTGATACGATGAAAGCTGGCCGGGAGATGGACGCGCTGGTGGCTGAGAAGGTCATGGGGTGTTCTGCATTGGTGAGGAAAGACTATTCATGGAAACTTTCCGGTGGTGACATTGATGGATTTTCTGGGACCGTATGGTTTTGCAAGTGCGCTGGTATGCACAACGCCCAATCGGGCGATGGGCTTATAAAGTCATACTCCACCAATCTAGCCGCCGCATGGGATATCATGGACCATCTCATAGATCTTCATCCAGCAATTATGTGGGAAAATTGCGAATGGGAATGTTGTTTGGATGACCATAACAAGGGACACGGAGAGCAATTTTGGGGATACGCCGATACTGCTCCTCTCGCCATCTGTAGAGCCGCGTTGAAAGCGGTAGAAGGAAAGTAGGATGAGTTGGACTATTTGTAAAGATAGGGGGCTTTGGTGTTTCGTATATCCCGTACCATCCAACGTGGGGGGCATTTGGTGGAAACGTCAATGGTGGTGGTATAAGTTGCTCTATTTAAGAATAAAATGCACATTTGTTGGGCACGGATGGAAGATCATTTCTTACTCACATATAGAAGAACCATTTGACTCATTGGAATGTACCAATTGCTCCTTACGTGCCGCGATCAAAATTATGGAAAAAAATGAGACTCTCTAATTGCATTCATGAAATACCTCCATTTGCCCTATGCGGGATCTGCGAATCGGAGGAACTGAATTCTATAATTAAAAAAATAAATCGACCCTGGAATAATATAGATGGTCCTTGCCCCTACTGTAAAACAAATGGACCCTGTAAACATTGGTTTGGGTGTGGGTGGTCTAATTCACCAACAAAGATGATGGAGGAAAAAATGAACGAAATTGATTTTGTTAAAAGTGTCCAAACATTAGAAGTTCGTGAAAATGATTTAATAGTTATCAAAATTGAACAAAAAATTAGCATGGAACGATCAGAAAGAATCAAAAAGATGGTGGAAGATAATTTACCTGCTGAAATGAAAGGAAAAATAAAAGTATTTATTCTTGAAGAAGGAACTGATATAGAAATCCTTCGATCAGAAAAAATGGAGGGAATTTGAAAAACCAATATTTGGAATTGTTAAAAAAATATAAGATAATTCCTACTTTTCCCTGCTCTGAAGAATATTTTCAAAGAGCTAAAATTAAAGAGGAAATTACGGGTGATTTTATTTATTGGAAACACAACGAATGGATTTTATTCCCCCCAATAAATATGAATACGGGGGAATTACTCCCCAATGGAAATAGCATAAGCGGAGATTACCAAAATTGGGCTACTCATATATGGGCTAGTTTTCCCAATTGGTCTATGCCTTCTAATTATAAAAAAGAATTTTTGGAATTAGAACATATTTATAACCCTCGTCATTTCCTAGATCTAACTGGAAACAAATTTCAAGTTTTCCGAAAGAATATCCGTAAATTTCCTGGACGGTATGGGAATTCCCCTTTGCAGTATATTGAAGCGAATGATAATCATGAAAATCAACTAAAAGATTTATTCATAGAATGGTTAAAAAATAAAGAAGGAAATCAAGAAATTCATGATGATGAAGTTATGACTAATTATATTTTTAATGGAAATAATAGGAAAATTTTGGTAGATAAAAATGGATATATTCTTGGAATCAATATTTGGGATTCCAATTATTTTTATATTAACTTCCGATTTTCATTTTCTAGAAATATTAAATTTTTGAATGAATACCAAAGATATTTATTTTATACAGACCCCGTTATTTTGAATCAAAATAAATTAGTTAATGATGGAGGAATTATGGGGATAGAAAGCTTGAGAATATTTAAAGATAAACTTTGTCCTGTGGAAAAAAGAGAAATTTATTCTTATGTTAAAATAGGAGATTGAAATGAAAATTATCTCTCCTTGGTGGAAATTTGAAGATGAAGAAATAGAGTGCCCAAGGTATGAAACAAAATATCATTATCACGGAGATGATTTACTCGCAAAATTAGAAAAGTATGGACGAACTTGCTATAAATCAGAAGATAAAATAACGATTGATTCTGCGGCTAAATTTGTTCAAATGATTATAAAAAACGGGCACGAATCGGTTCTTGAGCATGAAAAAATAACAGTTAGAGTAATTTGTGATCGTGGTGTATCTCATGAAATAGTTCGTCATAGAATAGCAAGCTATAGTCAAGAATCTACCCGATATTGTAACTATGGAAATAGTAAAGAAATAACGGTTATTCTGCCTATTTGGTATCAAATAGCTTATGAAACATTTAATGATCTTATTTTAAAAGGATATACCAAGGACGCTGCCATTGGAAAAATGCATGCAGAAAATTTACCATTAAATTCAGGAACTCGTTTTTATCATTGGTATACAGCGTGCCAAACTGCTGAAAATTCTTATATGGAGTTGCTTCAACATAATGCTAATCCCCAAGAAGCTCGATCGGTGCTTCCTAATAGTTTGAAAACGGAAATTGTAATCACCTTTAATATTCGTGAATGGCGGCATTTCTTTCGTTTGAGAACTTCTTCGAAAGCTCATCCTCAAATGAGAGAGATTACTATTCCTATGCTAGAAAGATTTAAGAAAACGTTTCTTATTGTTTTTGACGATATTTTTGTAGGAGGAGAAGGAGAATGAAAGATCAAATTAATCATCCATCTCATTATACTACTGGGAAAATTGAAGTTATTGATTTTATATTAGATCAAAAATTAGATTTTCTTGGAGGCAATGTCGTAAAATATTTATGTCGTGCTCCTCATAAAGGGAAAAAATTAGAGGATTTAAAGAAAGCCCAATGGTATTTAAATCGTCTTATAAATGAAGAATCTAAATCAATGGAGGCAAAAAAATGAAAAAGTCTGAATTATTACTAGCCATTAAATCCGTAATGATGGGAATTGACAAGTCTAGTGCAATTGGATCGGATTTTATCCTATTCGATGAAGATTGGGTTCGTTCGTACAAGGAAGATATCAGCGTATCATTTCCATTAGAAACAAAAATTCGAACAGCAGTACGAGCAGAGGAATTATACAAAGTTTTATCCAAAATGGACGCTGAAGAAATAGATATGAAATTGACAGAAGAGGGAAAGTTTCAAATTAAGGGGGGAAGAACTACTCTCAAAATGAACCCTCTTCAAAAGGAACAAATAACTAGTTCTCTTGAGAGGGCTTGGGCTGTTCAAACGGACGGATTAGAATGGTTTTACCTCCCCAAAGATTTCCAAGTGGGATTAGAATTGTGCTCCTTCGGGGCTGGAACAGGACCAGCTTTAGGGCCTCTCGCAGGAGTTCATTTCTTTGAAAATAAAGCTGTTTCTACTGATAACTACCGTGTATCTGTATATACTATGTTAGAAGCGGTGAATAGCGCATTTACTCTTCCTATCAAGACAGTGGAGGGACTTTTAAAATTAGAACCAGTATTTGAAATTATGGCTTTATCAAAAGCTTGGGTTCATTTCTCAAATGAAGGTGGTCCTATATATAGTTCTCGCATTTTAGCAGGGGATTACCCCTTCAAGAAGATTACGGGGTTATTTGAATCTATGAAATTTGATATGAAAGCCGATCCTTTAGAGTTTCCAAAAGGAATGGAAGCTCCGTTGGAAAGAGCTAAAATTTTAGCTAGTGGAGAAGGAGATAATTGGGAATCCTTGTCCAGAGTATTTCTTTCCTATTCAAAGGGGAATTTAGAAATTAGGGCAGGAAAGGAAGCTGGAGAGATTATTGATGGAGTGGAATGGAAAAAGGATTTCTTCGAAGAAGGAATGCAAATTAAGGTACAACCTGATTTTTTCAAAAAGATTCTTGGAATTACTCGTCAATTCCGTTTATCTCCTACTAAGAAGTCCCTTTTATTTTCTTCTGAAAAGTTTCAACATATCATGGTTGCTTCTATGAGCAAGCAAGAGTAAATATGAGATTTCCTGGAATAATTGAAATAGTCCCCGGTCCCAACGGATGGGGAGTATATATGACAGATATTCAAGCAGGGTACATTTTATATCAATGTCCTGGATGCGGTCGGATAGAAAAACATGCCATGGTTAGCATTTACGTTCCGAATACTACATGTGGATGTAACTCTCCTACATGTGTTTATATGATGAATATAATAGGTAGTTGGAAACATCCAAATTGGGTAGAATTCGATGAACAATGGTATTGGGCAGATAAAGGGGTAATTACAGAAATTCCATATATCATGAAAACGGAGGAAGAATTATGGCTGGAAAAATGGGAGACGGAACAATTGCAAATCCCCCCTCCCTTGAACGAGGGGAAGGGGAATTATGCCCAAGATGTAAAAGTTTCTACGCTGGGAAAATTCCAATTTTGGATTTCAAAGATACAGAATTTTTGGAAGGGAAAAGGAAAAAACCTCTTACTATCATGACCACTTGCCATGGAGTTCATTCTGAAGATCCTTATCAAGGGAAATAAAAATGGATGAAGAAACCGCTAAATTCATAATAAATTTATTCTGGTTAGCCCATGGGGGAGATTGTGGCCATTGCACTTCTGAAATGGTAAAACCTTTCATAAAAAAATTTCCTCAATTCGAATATTTGGCAAATGAAATATACAAAGAAAAAGGGCACGATCCTATAGCTTGGAAGGAGGATTAATAATGGATTTAGAAGAAATTAGAAGAAGAAAATCCCGTATGGAAGAAAATATTCAACAAGCAGTTATGCATCATATAGATGAATTTTCATTAGTAACAGGAGTTAGAATTGAAAGTATAACTATAAATATGATAGAAACCACTACTTTTGGGGATATCAAAAATAAATTTACAATAGGACAAGTTAATGTAGATTTGGAGAGAATATAATGTCTTTACTATCAAATATTAAAAAATATATAAGATACAAAAGTTTTATTAAAAGAATAAAAGAACAATTACCAAATTATCATCCTGATTATGGAACCCCTTTAGAATGGAAAGTATATTTACAAAGGACGATATTAAAATTTGATGCTAAAACAGGAGAACCAACTTATAGTAAAGAACTCCCTAAATTAATTATAAAACAAAAACCTGATTCACTTAGTCATGACGATTCCGTATACGGATTTGATTGGAAAAAGAAAACAGTGTATACAATACCTAATAGAAAATGGAGATAGGATGCAAGGATTTTTCAATATAAATCCTAATGCTAATGATAATTGGAAATTTCAATTAATAGTAATTATCCCAATTGTAGATTTAAAAACTAGAGTATTTTGTAAACTACCCTATCCCGATCATCCAAAAGGATGCCCTAATTTTGATTCTAATAGAATAGATTGTCCCCCAATTGCCCCATTATTTAATAAAATATTTAATTTACAAAATAGAATATATGCGGTAATAAATGAATTCAATCTTAAATCCCATACGGAGAAAATGAAATATCTTCATCCTACTTGGACAGACAGACAATGTAGAAACCTTCTTTATTGGCAAAATTCCGCTAGAAAACAATTAAAAATGAAAGTTAACTATTTTCTAAATTATACTGATGAATATTCAAGTTTCCCTCCTCGTAAAGATGAAGGATATGAAGCCATTTATATACCAGAAGCCATGGGAATAGATGTAACCAAAACTATGGAAAAAGCAGGGGTGATTTTAGAGTGGCCCCCAATAAATATTGTCAGACAAATAGCATTTTTAGCTAAGAGGAAATAAATGAACGGATTCTTCGACCTACCTACACAATCTAAAAGTGTTCAACCAAAAACAATCCGAGGTGCCATAGGCTGCGATGCGTGCGGATTGCATAAAAAAGTTTTATCCCCTAAGATTCCCCCCACGGGGGAAGGGTTACTCAGAACTTTAATAATAGGGGAGGCTCCTGGTGAAACAGAGGATAAGTTAAATAACGCTTTCGTGGGTGATACTGGCCATTTTCTTCGTAAATGTTTTCGGACTATGGGGTACGATTTAGATAGAGATTTCTGGAAAACTAATGCTGTTGCTTGTCGTACTGCTACGGATAAGGGAACCAATCGAACTCCAACCACTAGGGAATTAAAAGCGTGTGAATTTATGTGGCGTTCCGCTATTCAGAAATACCAACCAAAATACATCATACTTTTTGGGGCAAAAGCAGTAGAAGCGTTTTTCATGAATAGAACTCAACCAATTTCTACCAATTTATCTATCGGACGTTGGAGAAAACTTTGTATTCCCGACGTTCAAATAAAGGCTTGGATTATTCCCCTTTACCATCCTTCATTTGTTATTAGAAATCCAGATGCAGAATCTATTTTTAAACTAGATCTCAAATGGGCAATGGAACAAATAAACTCGAATCTTCCTGATATAGAAGAAATAGATTATTCCCAAAAAATAAAATGCTTGACCAACGTAGATGAAGTTTTAAATTTATTAAAAACTATTAAAGATCAAAAACCTACGATAGCCTTTGACTATGAAACTACGGGAATTCGTCCCTACTTCCCCGGACACTCTATTGTGTCTACGGCTGTCGCTATTTACGGGGAGGATCTAGCCTATTCCTTCCCCGGTAACTACCCCGGAGCGTGGGAATCAGGACAGTTAGATAGGGTAAATACGGCGTGGCGCAGGGTACTTTCGGACCCCGATATTTTAAAAGTAGCTCAAAATATTCAGATGGAGCACCCTTGGAGTAAAATAATAATCGGAGAAGAACCAAAAGGATGGTATTGGGATACGATGGTATTCTCCCACATCGTTGACGAACGTCCTCAATTTACCGGGCTAGACTTTCAAACATTTATAAATTGGGGATATGAATACGGAGGAGAAGTATCAAAATATAAAAAAGCTGCCCCCGGAACTAAATTTAATTCTATGCAAAAATGTCCGTTAAATGAACTATTGAAATATAACGGACTGGACGCCTATTTCACTATGAGATTGGCTGAGAAGCAATGGGATTTCTTAGATAAAGGTAATAAAGAATCAGAAGCAGCTTCAAGAGCCTACGATTTATTTCATAAAGGAATTTTAACTTTCTCTGATATGGAAATGACAGGAATTACGGTTAATACGGAATACTACCAAGATACTCAAGTTAAATTGGAAAAGAGATTATCCTTTCTTGAAAAACAACTTCTTCGTACATCTGAGGCTAATCTCTTTAAATCAAAAATGGGGAGAGATATAAATTTAGGTTCCCCAGACGATTTGAAAAAATTATTTTTTGATTACCTTGGAATTAAATCGGTCAAAAGAACTGAAAAAGATAATGAGTCTGTGGATAAGGATGTTTTGGAAAGTTTGGATCTTCCCTTTGCTAAAAACTTGGTTAAAAAGAGACAATTAGATAAATTAAAAACTACATATATTGACGGAATATTAGAATTACAAGTTGATAAAAAATTACATTCTAATTTTAATTTACATTTAGTGAGGACCTACCGCAGTAGTTGCATAGCTAAAGGAACAATAATTGAAGTAGTTCGGGATGTATCAAAATTTTCTAAAGGAATTCCTATAGAAGATATCAAAGAAGGAGATTTTGTCTATTGTTATGATAATAATTTAAAACCAGCCATAAGAAAAGTTCTTTGGGCGGGGAAAACTGGAGTCAAAAAAGTAATAAGAATTCATTGGCAATCGGGTCAAAAATGGAAAAAAAGGGGGTATTTAGATCTAACCCCTGAGCATTTGGTAAGAACTGTTAGTGGAAAATATGTAGAAGCCCAAAATTTATTAAAATTTGATTTACGAGGAGCGAATCAATCTAAAAAATCTCCCAAATTTAGCGTGTTGTCTATGGGTAGAACTACAGGGGACGATAGAGTTTATTTTACAGGAAATATTCCTATTGCAGATCAAGTACTAGTATATGATCAATTAATAGAAAAGTTAGAATTAGGAGATATTGTTCATCATAAAGATGAAAATCATTTTAACAATATTCCGAATAACTTGGAAAAGCGCACTAAAAATTCCCATTGTGCACTACATATGAATAAAGTACCAAAGGAAACCCTTCGTTTGCGTGGAACTATTACCATGAAAAAATTACATAAAGAAGGTAAAATAACATATAAAATTGGAAAGGAAAATCATAATTATAAAAAAATAAGTAGGTACCAATTACTAAAACTACTGGTCATAGGAAAAGGAGTAGTAACGGGTAGAAAAGAATTTGATTTTAGTACTTTTAAATACCATTCTAAATTAGAAAAAATTGATTTATTTGTGGTAAAATCTAGGTGGGATAGAAATGGGAAATTTATAAGTAAAAATAAATTGATAAATATATTAAAACAAGGACCTAGTGCAGCTATAGAATTATTAGGATTTAATTATTATAAAACTCAAAGATTATCAAAAATTTACGGGGTATATTATCAAAGAAAATGGGGGAATCAATTTGGCTCTTTTACTACCAAAAATCATATTATAATCAAAATAGAAGATATTAATTTATTTTCGGAAGTTTATGATATCCAAGTAGAGGAATTTTCAAATTTTATAGCTAACGAAATATGCGTTCATAACTCTGATTCGCCTAATCTTCAGAACATTCCCAAAAGAGATAAAGAAGCTATGATTATGGTAAGAGGGGGAATGATTCCTTCTCCTGGAAATATCATATTGGCTGCGGATTACGGAGGTCATGAAGTAGGAATTATAGCATGCTATTCAAAAGATAAAGTTTTAATGAAAGAGAGAGAACAAGGAGCAGATATACACCAAGAGTGGTCAGATTTTTTACAACTATCTGGATTTGACGCTAAAACACATAGATTTGATGCCAAAAATGCTTTTGTATTTGCAGAATTTTACGGATCATATTTCAAGAATATACATGCTGACTTAGTTAGTAGGGGATACCATGATCTACCTATGATGAGGGTTCAAAAGGCAGAACAAGAATTTTGGAAAAAGTATAAAGGGGTAAAGAAATTTCAAGAAGAATTAATTAATTCATACAAAAGAAATGGTTATGTAGAAATGATGCATGGATTCCGCAGAAGGGGATTCTTGAAGAAGAATGAGATCATAAATACTGTTATTCAGGGAACAGCGTTTCACTGCCTATTGGAATCTTGTAATAGACTCAATGATCTTCGTATAAAAGAAGAATGGAAATCTAAATGGATAGGAGAAATTCACGACGAAATTTTAGGAGATATTCATCCAGATGAATTAAAATATATAGCAAATACTACCAAAAGAGTTATGACTGAGGACATATTGAAAAATAATCCATGGATATGTATTCCATTAATATCAGAGATAAGTGTAACGGAGATAGACGGTCCATGGCATACGAAAAAAGATTATTCAGAGGAGTAAAACCTGATTTACCCTAATTTCTTGTAGAATAGATAGGAGGAGATACCTTGCCGCTTTCTCTATCGTACAGGCCCACCTCACTGGAGGAATTCTTTGGTAACGAAGCTATCAAAGAAAGTTTAAAGTCAATTTTAGCAAGAGAGGATAAACCAAAAACGATTTTATTTTCAGGACCCTCTGGAAACGGAAAGACCACACTTGCAAGAATAATCGCTAAAATGTTAGGTTGTAACGATATGGATTATATCGAACATAATATTTCTGATATGCGAGGGATTGATACTGCTAGAGATATTATAGCAAGTTGCCAGTTTGAACCTTTATATGGAGATGTAAGAGTTATAGTTCTTGATGAATGTTTCGCTAGAGGAACCACTATATGCAGCGATAAAGGAATAGTACCAATAGAAAATATTCAAATAGGAGACAAAGTACAAGGTATGGGGGGATTTTGTAAAGTAAAAAATACCTTCAAAAATACAGTTCCTATAAATAGAGTGGTAAAAATAAATTTTAATGATGGCCGTAATATTATTTGCAGCGAAGATCATTTATTTTTTACCCCCTCTGGAGAGTGGGTTCCGGCCAAAAATCTTAAAAAATATTTTACTTTCGGACTCGATAGTAGTATAATGGGGAACATCCTTAAACAAGGGGGTCTTCCAAATGGAAGAAACGAAACTTTGCGAATGGTGCCAAGCTCCCTTTTTGATAAAATTCCTCTCCGAAAGGACGAGGAGATTTTGTTCTCGTCGATGTGTGGCACTATTCCGGGAGTCTCTTCCCCAAATAAAAAAGGCGAAGTCAGATCCAGAGAGAATACGAAAGATGAAAGAGGGATGGAAAAAAATTCCTCAAATAACGAAGGATCGAATGAGATTAGAATCTTCCTTGAGAATGTTAGAAAACAACCCTTCTCAAAACCCAATAATAATGGAAAAAATTATGTCTACCAAACGATTGAACGGAACCCTTCATATTTGGAAGGGGAAAAGGGGAGGGAATGGAAAAATAACAGAACCCCAAACTTTGTTATCAATATCTCTAGGATGGGAAACAGAAGTAGTGATCCTTACAGGACATTCTTCAAAAAAGGAGCTCAATTTGGGATATCCTCCAAACTACAAAGTGGATATAGGAAATACCAAATTGAAAATAGCGATAGAAGTGGACGGGCCTGGGCACAATGGGAGAGATCCTATATTGAGAGACAAAAAGAAGGAGGAGAAACTAAAAGAATTGGGGTGGAAAGTATTGAGATTTACCAATCAGGAAATAATGACGAATCTTTCCGAGGTATTATTTCTAATAAAGAAAGAAATCAAGGGTATGTCGAATTCTACGATTTAGAAATAGACGGGCATCCATCTTATTTTGCAAATGGAATTCTGGCCCATAATTGTCATACAGCAACCAAAGATTTCCAACATGCAATGCTAAAAATTTTAGAGGAACCCCCAAAGGGGGTTTACTTTATTCTTTGTACAACTGAGCCAGAAAAACTTTTAAATACAATAAAAACTAGATCCACCATATATACCGTATCCCCCCTTCGTAAACATGATATGATATCATTAGTAAATTGGATTTTGGAATCCGAAGGGGTTCAATTATCCGAAAAAGTGAAAAATGCTATTTTATTTTCCGCAGAAGGATGTGCTAGAAAAGCACTAGTTATTCTAGACCAAATTATTGATATTAAAGAAGAAGAAAAACAGCTTGAAGCTATTAATGAAAATACTCCTGATGAAACGACCATCATAGAGCTTTGTCGTAAGATTATGGCTAAGGAGCCAGGTCCGGCTCGTTGGAAAGAATTATCAATTATGCTTAAAAATATCGAACAGGAGCCAGAAAGTGTTAGACGTGCAATCTTAGGTTATCTTTCTTCTGTTCTTATAAATGGAAATCATGATAACGGTAAGAGAGTAGCTCAGCTTATATCAGAATTCTCAAATAATTATTATGATTGCGGAAAAGCTGGACTTATAAGCTCCGTATATTTATCAACTTTAATTTAATGAATATTATAAAAATAAATGAAGGAGTGGCAAAAATCCTTATTAATCTTCAAGATTTGAATGAATTTGATATAGCAGAAAAGATAGCCGTACTTCAATCCACGGCTTCTTTATTACAAAGTACTTTAGCTGCCGAAAGTATGAAAGAATTGTATAAAAATATTTTTACCAATATGTTGGGAGGAAAAAATGGCTGATATAGAAATCACCGAAATTGAACAAGATTTAGAAATTGATAAAAATGATTTATCCACCGCTTGCCTCGACCAGCCAAGGCGTTTTATGAAATGGTCAGTAGAATATGCTGAGGCTGTCAGAGTCAGAGATGAAGCCAAACGTAAAACTTCAGTCGTTAAAGCTAATACGAATATTGACATCAGGTCACGTCCTGGAGAATACGGAATTGATAAAGTTACTGAAGGATCTATTAATGCTGCATTAGAATCCAATGAGGAGGTAAATCAAGCAGAGAAGGCCGTTTCAGATGCTCAATACGCCGTCAATATTTATAGTGCGGCGAAAGAAGCACTAGACCAACGTAGATCCATGTTGGAGAAACTGGTAGCATTATATATTTCAGGCTACTTTTCCGAAGTTAAATTAAATAATGAAGGCATAGGAAAATTAGCCGATGATGCTACGGAACATCAAAAGTCTCTCCTTCGGATCAGAAAGAGAGTCGAATGACCAATATACCAATTTGGTTACAAGTAGTTTGTTTCTTAATAGGAATACCAATAGCAATGATGATGATCTATCTTGTTACAAGAGTGGTATCAACCGCTTGTTTGAACAGTTGGTGGGACTCTAAGATTAAATACACCCAAAAACTCCTTGACTTGTTCAAGGATAACACCCCGAAAGGGGAGGAGGGCAAAAATGGCAAATCTTGATCGAAGGGCAGCGATGAAGGAAGCCCTTGCAAGAAAGACTCAAGAATCGTATGAGAAAAGAGATGATTCTGGTCAGTTTAAGAACATTTTCAAAGATGAATTTGCTAGTAAACTTTGGAAATGTGGAGAAGGGGAACACATCATTGATATTATTCCCTTTCCCGCAGGAAACCATGATCCTAATACCAAACCGGGGGAACCCAACTACGTTTTAATTCTTTGGGTTCATTACGGAGTGGGGGTTAACCAAGATGCATATGTTTGCCAGGCCCGTAACTACAACAAGCAATGCCCTATCTGCGAATATCGTGAAGAAGTTCGCAGACAGGAAGATTACGATGAAGAATTGGTGAAAGAACTTACCCCCAAGCGTCGAAGTATTTATAACATCCTTTGCTATGATAGTGAAAAAGAAGAGGGTAAGGGAGTTCAAATCTTCGATGCCGCCCATTGGTTTATGGAAAAGCATATTGCTCCTTTGGCTAAAACTCCTACTCGGGGGGCCGGAAAATCCACCGATATGTACGTAGCTTTCTCTGATCCAGATACCGGAAAGTCCATTTCATTTACCCGTAAGGGGACCAAACGGAATTCAGAGTTTCTTGCCCATAAGTTTGTAGATAGGAATTATGTCATTCCTGATGAAGTTCTTGACGCTGCTTTCGTATTAGATGAATGCATTAACTATGCTACATATGATGAAATTAACCAGGCTTTTCAAGGAACAGGGGGAGGGGATATAGCACCCACAGAGGAATTACCCCCTCCTCAGCCTGTAGTAGTCCCTCCGGCAGAATCTCGATTGAGAAGCAGGGTAGCTGCTCCTGCTGCGGAACCTCCGACACCTGCCCCGGCTGTTAATCCAACTCCTACCCCCCGTGCAACTCCGCGAGTCCAAACAACGGCGGCTCCGGGTACGGCTGGTGCCCAAACTTGTCCCGTAGGGGGAGTATTTGGGGAGGATTGTGAAAAGTATAACGAATGTGCTGCTTGTCCCATTTGGGATGATTGCTCGGCTGAGAAAGATAAATTAGATGCAGCCAAGGCAGAAGCCCCTGCGGCACCCACTCCCCGTCCTACTCCAGCAGCCCCGGCAACCCCTAGACCTACACCTAGACCGGCTGCAACAGCGGCTCCGGCACCGGCTCCTGCTACAGGACCTCGGCGTGGTCTAAGGCCCAGGGGATAAAGTAATGAAACAAACACCTTTGAGAAAAACGATGAACTTTTCTCAAGCTATTCAAAATATCATTCTTGGGGGGAGAGTTTCCAAACTGGAGTGGGATAATCCTAATGTATTCATCTTTCTTTACAACGGATTTTTATCCATTAAAAAGAAAGATGGAAGTATATCAAGGCTCTTGGTATCTGAAGGAGATATGATAGGAAATGATTGGGTAATAGTAACTGGAGAAGTAAAAGATTAAAGATGGTTTTCCCTAGTCCTTTTCAGGGGGATTAAATATGGAGAGAAAGTTTCCATAGCCATCTACGAGATGGGGAGGTGGCTAGGGTCTGTGGTGGTAGCGCGACAACTACAACTAACGGTCGGGCCGCTTCCCCATTTTAATCGTACCAGGGAGCGTTAAGCAGTGAGTCGGCTGCTGAAACTGGTACGTAGGTTGGGAGTGTTCTTGCTTGAGTAGCGGGGATTGTTGTCGCCCGTCGATAGCGAGACACGGATGGTAAACGTGCTGACCAAGCAAATGTCTTGGGGTGAAGGCACTCCCGACCACCATACTAATGGAAAGAGATAAAATTGAAACCAAACGTAAAAATTAAGGAAAAAATTTGAGCAACCTTTTAATAATTGATTCTAATTTCATAGCATATAGAGCCATGTTATCAATGATGGGACTTTCTTATGAGGAACACTCCACTGGAGTTATATTTGGTTTCATGAGAGAGATTTTAAAGTTATCCGAAGATTTTGAACAACCTCGATTTACATTTGCTTGGGATTCTAGAAAATCATATCGTAGAGACGTTTACCCCGATTATAAAAAACGCCCTCAAGTTGAAGATCCCGAGATGGAAGATATAATTCGTTCTGGTAAACCCCAATTTACAGAGATTCGTACCAAAGTTCTTCCTAAATTAGGATTTCAAAATAATTTTATTCAAACAGGATTAGAAGCAGACGATATTATTGCTCATATAGCTAATGACCATGCTTGGGAATTTGATCATACCTATATCGTAACTTCGGACGAAGATTTATATCAATTGCTAAATTCAAAAGTGTCTATTTATAATCCAAGAGAAAAGAAAATTTACTCTAAAGATGATTTCATAGAAGAAAAAGGAATAGATCCCAATATGTGGTACTACGTTAAATCGGTCGCAGGGTGTTCATCTGACTCCGTGAAGGGAGTGGTGGGAGTTGGTGAAAAAACTGCTATAAAATATCTAAAATCAGAATTAGGAGTTTCTTCCAAAAAATATCAAGATATACATGCTTTTGACCCTACTTTTAATTATTCCTTAGTAAAACTCCCCCATAAAAAATCAACCCCCGTAGATTTAGTACCAGATAAATTAGATTTCAATGTATTTGAGGGAATATGCATGGATTATGGATTTTCTAGTTTTTTAAAGAGGGATTTATACAACAAATGGAGAGTTTTATTAAAAGGAGATCAGAATGCCATTGATTAAACGTAAGATTCAAGATATTGCTAAAGGATTGGTAGCTACTAAAGAACCTGAAGAAGAAAAACTAAATATGTCTAAAGTAATTTCTACTGGGTCTACCCTAGTAGACCTCGCTATAAGTGGTCGTATACGAAGGGGAGGGGGTATACCTGGAGGAATATTGATGGAATTAGCAGGACTCCCCATGGGGGGTAAGACTACCATTATAGGAGAAATGTGCGCCGATGCCCAATCCAAAGGAGGACGTGCTGATATAGGAGATGCAGAAAGAAGAATGCAACCAGAATTTATAAAAAATATGGGAATAAAAATCACCGACGATAATTTACATCGTCCTAGACTTATCAAAGAAGCTCAAGAATTAATAATGAGTTCTCCAGAATCTGAGAACGGTTGTATTAATTTGGTAGCCATAGACAGCGTAGCAGTTTTATTATCAGAATTGGAAGAGGAAAAGGGAGATAAACGAGGGAGTGCCCGAGCCAAAGAGCTTCACCAACTTTGTAGAAAAGCAGTAGCAGTTATATCAGATCCTACTAAATTGATAGTTTTTACAAATCAGGTACAAGATGTTCAAGATCCTATGCCTGGTCAAGCAAAAACAAAAACAGCTGGAGGATACGCTATACCATTTTTAGCATCTTTAAGATTAGCAGTAACCCAAATTGGAAAAGTAGAAAAGACAATAAAATTGGGAGGGAAAGATTTAAAAAGAGCCGTAGGGGTTCATTCTAAAGTAAAAGTTATTAAAAGTTCTATTGATGTTCCATATAGAGAAGCTGATATCTATATTATTTTCGACTATGGTATCGACGATATTAGAGCTAACTTAATCTATATCAAAGAAAATTCTGCTATGACTACCTACTGGGCGGTTACAGAGAGTTTCCAAAGTTTGGATAAAGCTATTGCCCATATTGAACAAAACAATTTACAAGGACAACTTAAAGATGCAACTATAAATATGTGGACAGAAATAGACGAAAAATTTCAAACTGAACGTGTCCCAAAAAGTAGGAATTAATATGAATGAAAATAATGTAGTCAATTTAAGTCCTAGCGTTGAAGAAAAACGATGGGAATTGTTTTTAACCCATTTGACTAAAGAATTATTCGGATCGGCCATACTTTTACAATTACCAAATTGGAAATATAAAGGAACCCCCGTTCAACCTCAAGAAATAATTTTATTGCAATTATCTGGTTGGAAAAAACTGATGTTTTCCATATCAGATATAATGGTAGATCAAATTAATATAGTGAAATTAGATATAACTAGTCATACAGTAGTAGAATCAAAAAGAAGAGAAGAAGAAGTAAGATGGAAGACGGAGGCTTTGAAATCTATACGGGGATTATTTTGGTCTATAATTAAATTGAAATATTTCCCCGGAAAAGAATTAACGGCTAAATCATTGGATGGTGAAGTTGTTTTGGTTGAATTCTTTGGGAACCAAGGAGGATGAAAAATCCATGAGTATAGTGATGGGACTAGATTTATCGTTATGTGCAACTGGATTGGTAGCTGTAGATTCCCAAGAAAAAATTGTAGAACAACGACTCATAACATCTTCTTCCAAAGAGGAAAATACACCAAGATTAACAAAAATAGCAATTAGTATTGGATTATCCGTTGGTAAGATTAAACCTGATCTAATAATGATAGAAGGTCCTGCTTTTGGTATCACCAAAACAATCAGTATATTTCAATTAGGAGAGCTTGCAGGAATAATAAAACGAGATTTATTTATGGCGAATTATCCTTTTATCATCGTTCCTCCAACTGTATTAAAAAAATTTGTAACTGGAAAAGGAAATTCAAAAAAAGACCTTATGCTTTTATCAGTGCA
>Ga0209518_1000222_pt1 | contig 76701 bp, 57 predicted proteins | sample RifGroB1_FD_183993 | JGI IMG/M metagenome (GOLD analysis project Ga0209518, IMG submission 183993) | Groundwater microbial communities from Rifle, Colorado, USA - Groundwater B1 (SPAdes) (version 2) | ecosystem: Environmental > Aquatic > Deep subsurface > Groundwater | place: Rifle, Colorado... | reverse complement strand
GCCAGAGTCAGCTATAGTGGATTTACCTTTAACCCAGGTAGTAGATGGAGATTTGGTCAAAATCTTTGCCTGGTATGATAATGAGTGGGGTTATTCTAACAGATTAATTGAGCAAGTTATTAATATAGGGAAGTCTTCTTAGGTAAGTTATCCTTGCATCTTTGATGTAGCTTTATATAATGATCCCATTATGGCAGCCGAATCTTGGTTAGAAAGAACTGGACACAACTTAATCTCTGCTGCTCAGTTTGTCAAACCTGCCTTGAGGATAGCCCTAAGGCAACCGGTTTTTGGGAGCCTAAATCTTAGTGAGCATTGCCCCAATGACTGTTCCTGTTATTGGAAAGCACAACCTAGAGTTCCAGAAATGTCAGACGAAAAAGTTTTACAGTTTATAAAAAAGAGAAAAAAGGAAGGTATGGTCCATGTTACTTATGTGGGAGGAGAGCCTTATATGCGACCCAAACTCCTTCAGGATGTGGTTAAAATTATGCCGGTTAATTGGGTTGTAACCTCTGGCCTCATACCCTTAAGACGCTTGGAGAAAACTTCTCATTTTATCTCAGTAGATGGGGTTGATGCTGATACTCATAATAAGATTCGTGGTAAATTGGGATTATATGAAAAATTAGTCAGCAACCTAACACAGGCTAGAGAACAGGGTATCGATCGTCTTTATATTCACACAGTTTTAAATGCAGCCAATGTTGACCAATTGGAAGAGATTTTTCAGAGATGGTCAACCAATAGATTAGCTGATGGTATGTTTTTCAGTACTCACACACCAATTTCTGGGGTAAACGATGAGCATCTTCATTTAAGTAAAACCCAGCGTGAAGCAGTTGTGGGGCGGCTTCTAGCCTTACAAGTACAAGACCCAGACCATTTTTTAAAGATGACTCCTGAGATGATTAGGCGTTTACACCCGGATTTTACAGCTAAATTAACACCCCAAAATTGCGGCGCAGCCAGATATGTAGCCTCATATTATGGAAATGGCGAGAGAATCTCCCAATGCGTTTTATCCAGCAAAGCTAAATGTTCCGAATGTGGTTGTCTGGTAATGGCCATGGTTTCAGCCATTAAGTGCCGTCCTCCTGAACTTAATACGCTCAAGTATTTAACTTTTGGGTTAAGGTAGTTTGGCAAAGGTAGTTTGGCCTCTGATAGATACTGATGTGAAATAGACTGATCTATGGTATACTCTCGATGAAAATGAGAAGTAGAGGGTTTGTTTTGGATAAAGTTTTAATAGTGCTTGTGCTTTTAGCTGTTGTTGGCGGGGGAGTAGTAGTGGTTCGGCAGAAACAAAACCAATCTGCCCCTCCAGAAGTAGTCGTCTTACCAACACCTTCTCCATCCTCTGCCCCGACCCCGACTCAATCAGGGCCAACTACCACAATTTCTACTGTGTTAAATCCTGGTAGGTTTGATGGAGATCTCAGAACTTTACCTACCGCCTCTCCGGTTCCCAGCCCCGTCGTTTTTACAGAGAATAGCAGTAGTATTGCCGTCACACTCTCAAAAGGAAGTTATAATAAGGGAGAGGAGATCGCAGTCCAAATTGCCAATAACAGCCAACAAGATCTGTCCTTTTTACTTTGTCCTGCTGTAGTTGGTTGGGAGAAAAAATCTGGGGAAAGCTGGGAACAAACAGAGATCTGTTCCAACTGCGGTTCTGCTGCTCCTTGTGTTCAAACAACACTTAATTCAGGTAAAAGTTTGGTGAGCAAAATCACAATCAGTACTCAAGTTCAGAGCGGCACTTACCGAGCTTTTTTTCGCTATTTGAATGACATCGTTTATTCCTCTCAATTTACTATCTTCTAATTTAATCCTCTTGCACTTTTTACTTGAAGATGGAACAATAAATTTATGGTCCGTGTCGCAATTAACGGTTTTGGGAGAATTGGCCGAGCTGCTTTTAAAGTTGCCTTAGAAAAACATCCTGAAGAGATTGAAATAGTTGCCATCAACGATTTAACATCCCCGGAAATTCTAGCCCACCTTTTGCAGTATGACAGCGCTTACGGAAGATGGGAGAAAGAGGTTTTTTCTGATGAACAAAATATCATTATTGATGGTAAAAAGTACCCAATAACTGCTGAAAAGATCCCTGTTAACCTACATTGGAGAGATTTAGGGGTGGATGTAGTAATTGAATCCACCGGCAGATTTACTGATGAAGAGGGGATGAGACAGCATTTATTAGCTGGAGCCAAAAAGGTAATTTTATCTACTCCCTCAAAAAGCCTGACCATTCCTACCTATGTCATGGGAGTAAACCATGATCAGTATAAAGGGGAACAGTTGATAAATAATGCTTCTTGTACCACCAACTGTATCGCTCCAGTGATGGCTATCATCCAAGAAAAGTTTGGCATTGTTAAAGCTTTGATGACGACAGTTCATGGGGTAACAGCAGAGCAAAATTTAGTTGATGGTCCACCTCCAGGGGGCAAATCTAATGATTTAAGACGGGCCAGAGCTGCCTATGTCAACATTATTCCTACCACCACCGGTGCGGCTATTGCTGTCACTGAAGCTATCCCAGCCTTGAAGGGTTTATTTGATGGCAGGGCTTTAAGGGTACCCGTTATTACCGGTTCAATTTCTGATATCACCTTGCTTTTGAGTAGAAAAACTTCTGTTGAGGAGATAAATCAAGCCATCAAAGAAGCCTGTGACAACCCCAAGTGGAAGGGGATAGTGACTTGGACAGAAGAACCCTTAGTGTCTTCTGATATTATCGGCAGGCCAGAGTCAGCTATAGTGGATTTACCTTTAACCCAGGTAGTAGATGGAGATTTGGTCAAAATCTTTGCCTGGTATGATAATGAGTGGGGTTATTCTAACAGATTAATTGAGCAAGTTATAAATGTAGGAAAATAGCTCTTTTTGGTTTCTGGCTATTGACATTCTGTACAGAATTATGTAATATACACCATATGACTAAAACTTTACCTATAACTGAAGCTCGGGCTAGTTTAACCAACCTGGTAGATAGGGTAAGTAAAAATTTGGATGAATATATTGTTACTGTTAATGGTAAACCAGCGGCAGTTATTATGTCTGCCCAAGAATATGAATCCTGGAAGGAAACTAATGAGATTTTAAATGATCCTGGTTTAATGAAGGCTATTAGAGAGGGTGAGAAAGATATTAAAAAGGGAAGAGTATATGACTGGGAGGATGTAAAAAAAGAACTCAAGCTCAATGTACCGCATTAAACTCACCGCTAAAGCCAAAAGGGAGCTGAGAAAACTTTCCCAAACAGATAAACTAAGGATTGCCGAGATTATTGAAGAACTTAAAGAAGATCCGTTGATAGGAAAACCTTTGTCGCGAGAGTTGATCAAAAAGTTTTCCTATAGAATCGGAGTTTACAGAGTGATCTACCGAATTAATCGTCAAGATAAAATTATTGTTATTTTATCTGCCGGCCATAGAGGGACAGTGTATAACTAATAGATTTTTGCCTGGTATGATAATGAATAGGGCTATTTCAACAGATTAATTGAGCAAGTGATAAATGTAGGAAAATTTACCTAAGATAAATTTTGGAGGTGCTTATCTAGACTTAAGCATTTTAAGTGGTGCTTTTTGGCCAGATAGAGATAAGAAGCATCATAAACAGAGAGATTTTTGGTTAAACTTAAATCGAATACTTCTTCCAATTCAACTTTCTTAAGCTCTATTTTATGTTTTAGGAAAGCTTGAACTAATAATCTGGCGCTTTGCTTACTTATCCTTTTAGGGATAGCTTGTTTTAAGCTATTTACTACTTCAAAAGGTAAAATGTAAGGGGCGATAAAGTTCACTTTTCCTAGAGCATACTGTTTGAAAATTTCCTCTACTTGGCCCGATCGTTCGTCCGGCAAAAGAAAAGCCAGGATAAAAGAGGTGTCGATGATGTAAGTGTTAATATTCTCTTCCGGCATTGATAAGGGCTTTATAATTTATTTTCCCTTTAAAGGGTTTGGGTCGGTGTTTTAAAACCAACTCTAGAGCTTGACGTCTTTGTTCTAAGTCTGCTTCTTGGCTATACTTTTCTTCTACAGCTTTTCTTACCAGCTCTCCAGCCGAGGTATTCTTAGAGGCTGCCAGTTTGACTATTTTATTCCAGACTTCTTCACTAAATAATATCTGAGCTCTTTTGGTTAACATATGCATACATATTAGTATACATACCTAAATTTGTCAAGGTATAAAGCCTCGTAAATTTTTGCTGGTATCTTTTATCGGATAAAGCTAATTGCAGTCAGTGTGGTCGTTTAGTCATGACTATGGCTTTAGCTATTAATTGTTTTCCGCCTGAACTGAATACTCTCACCTACATTCTTTACTTGACTCTACATTCCCGATTTGTTAAACTAGGGGTCAGTGAGAAGATCACAAAAGATGAGACTCAACGTACCTAAAGTTTAACTCCCTCACCCAAGGTCTTCCTGGTGCGAGGAAGACTAACCAACAAGCGTTGTATCCCTCAATACCAGAAATCAGAAGTCGGATGTCGGATGAAAAATCTGAAGTCTGATATTTGAACTTGGGCCCGTAGTTCAGCTGGTAGAACATCTCATTTGCAATGAGAAGGTAAGCGGTTCGAGCCCGCTCGGGTCCACTTTGTATTTAGATTAAGTAACTTAAAGTTACTTAAGTTACTTAATCTAGGTAGAAAGGCAAAACCTAGGATTGCACTTTGAAATGTGAATACGACAAATGTATGAAGGCCAAATTACCCCGCCTTTGGCGGGGAAGAAAGCCAAAAAATACTCAACATAAAGGCATACGGTGGATGCCTTGGTCGAAAGTACCGATGAAGGACGTACTAGGCGACGATACTCTGCGGGGAGCTGCCAAGAAGCTTTGATCCGCAGGTTTCCGAATGGGATAACCCCTCGCCTCGGCGAGACCCTAACATAAATTCATAGTGTTAGGGAGGGCACGCGCTGAACTGAAACATCTAAGTAAGCGCAGGAAAAGAAATCAAAAGAGATTCCCTTAGTAGCGGCGAGCGAAAAGGGAAGAGCCTAAACTTCGATGATCCCGCAAGGGGCTATCGGAGGGTTGTGAGGCGGCAGTAGCGAGTAGCAAGGATAGCTGAAGTCGCTGGAAAGCGGCGCCAAAGAGAGTGATAGTCTCGTAAGCGAAATCCAAGCTGCCGTGGCCGGTTCCTCAAGTAGCCCAGGACACGTGTAATCCTGGGTGAATCTAGGGAGACCACTCTCTAAGGCTAAATATACTTTCGGACCGATAGTGAACTAGTACCGTGAGGGAAAGGTGAAAAGAAGAGCGGAACGCTCAGTGAAATAGTACCTGAAACCGTATGTTGTCAAGCTGTGGAAGTCCGATGTAACATCGGACAACCGCGTGCCTATTGAAGAATGAACCGGTGAGTTGTCTCATCCGCCAAGTCTAAGTCGTTAAGGCGAATTAGGCGTAGTGAAAGCGAGCGTTAAATGCGCGACTAAGGCGGTTGTGGCAGACCCGAAACCGAGTGAGCTAACCATGTCCAGGGTGAACGGTCGAGAAATCGACCGGAAGGCCCGAACTCGTAACAGTGGCAATTGTTTGGGATGAGGTGTGGTTAGAGATGATATGTCAATCGAACTCGGATATAGCTGGTTCTCCCCGAAATATATTGAAGTATAGCCCTGTGAACCCTGAGTTTATCGAAGGGTGTAATCTTACGGGGGGTAGAGCTCTGGATGGATTTGGGTGGCGCAAGCTATCCAATCCAATCAAACTGCGAATACCTGTAAGTGTAACAGGAGTCAGACCGATCCGGCTAAGCGGAGCGGTCCTAAGGGAAACAGCCCAGACCGACAGCTAAGGTCCCTAAATACAGACTAAGTGTAAAAGGAGGTCAAATTCCTTAGACAGCCAGGAGGTTGGCTTAGAAGCAGCCATCCTTTAAAGAAAGCGTAACAGCTCGCTGGTCTACTATGGGATTTGGCGCCGACAACGAATCGGGGCTCAAGTCTGTTACCGAAGCTACGGATTCCGCCGAAAGGCGAGAGTGGTAGGGGAGCGTTCTATACGCAGTGAAGCTGCATTGTGAAGTGTGGTGGAGTGTATAGAAGTGAGAATGCCGGTATGAGTAGCGAAAGTCCGATGAAAAATCGGACCGCCGAAAGCCCAAGGTTTTCTCCGCCATGTTAATCAGCGGAGAGTTAGTCGGCACCTAAGGCGAGGCCAAATGGCGTAGCTGATGGACGATCTGTCAAAATTCAGATACTGAAGCTTCTTGTTTGAAAGCTTTGCGGATGGACAGAATGGGAATAGTCTAGCCCTCTATATGGGGGTTTAAGTATCAAACTAGTGGAAGTAGGAAAATCCGCTTCGCAGGGAAACCTGCAGTTGGTTACTTCTCCGATGTTATGTCGGAGATTTACAACCAATCACTATAATGTGAGTTACGAATACGTAAGTAGATGATTTTCTGTTTTCAAGAAAAGATTCGCAAAGGGGGAAGTTTTAGCCGTACCATAAACCGACACAGGTGGGCGAGTTGAGTATACAAAGGCGATCGGGAGAACTATCCTTAAGGAACTCGGCAATACAGCTGGACGTAAGTTAGCAAGATGTCCTGTCCTGAGAGAAATCGATGGATTGCAACAAATGACGCTGAGCGACTGTTTAACAAAAACACAGGTCCGTGCTAAAGCGAAAGCTGATGTATACGGGCTGACACCTGCCCAGTGCCAGTAATTTAATGTTTCAAGTGACTCTGAGAAGTAATTCGAGGACGAGCCTGGGGCCTAAGATCTGGTGAACGGCAGCAGTAACTATAACTGTTCTAAGGTTTTGGAATTTCAAAGCCCTAGATGGTGGTGTGTTTTTTAATCCGACTATATGCTGGAAACTCTGAGCATCTTGAGCTAGTTGATTTTTGGGTTTATTTCGGTAATACTGAAATTAATGCCTAATTCAACTGACAATGTTACAAGTGCAGACAATCAGCAGGAAAGACTTAAGATGATCGGGTGGATAGTTGGTTTTGTAGATGGAGAAGGATGTTTTTCTATTTCAGTTTTTAAGAATAGAACAACTAGAAGTAAGTTTCAGGTATTTCCTGAATTTGTGGTTACTCAAGGCCAGAAAAGTTTAGCTTCTTTAGAAGCAATTAAAAACTTTTTTGGATGCGGTGCGATTTATGTGAATCGCAGGTATGATAACCATAAAGAAAATATTTATAGATATTGTGTTCGTTCTTTCAAAGACTTAAAAGAAATAATTATTCCTTTTTTTAAAGAGAATCAATTAAAAACCTGTAAGAAAAAGGATTTTGAAATCCTTTGTAAGGCAGTTGATATGAAATTAAAAAATATTCACTTAACTGCAGAAGGATTACAAAAATTCAAAGATCTTAAGAATCCTCAGAGACTAATACGTCGGACTCCGATATTATCGGAGAAGATAGAGTCCGAACTGTATAGCGATATACAGATGTGACGATTAGAGTGTCACAACAACAAGATTGAGCGAAGTTCCTTGTCTGGCGAGTTCAGACCCGCACGAAAGGTAGAACGACTTAGCGACTGTCTTGAGGATAGACCCGGCGAAATTGCAGTGGCTGTGAAGATGCGGCCTTCCCATACTTGGACAAAAAGACCCCGTGGAGCTTTACTGTAGCCTGATTCTGATTTGAAAGATTAATTGTGTAGCGTAGGAGGGAGCTTTGGCGACAATGAAACACCTCTCTTTTAATTTTTTAAGTCTCTAGCCTCGCCCGTAATCCGGGCGGGTAACAAGGTCTGGCGGGCAGTTTAACTGGGGCGGTTGCCTCCAAAAGAGTAACGGAGGCGTACAAAGGTACACTTAAGGCCAATGGTAACGGCCTTTAAAGCGCAAAAGTATAGAGTGTGCTTGACTGCGAGACCCACAAGTCGAGCAGGTGCGAAAGCAGGTTTTAGTGATCCTTAGGTGGTTCGTGGGAGCGCCTAGGCTTAACGGATAAAAGTTACCCCGGGGATACAAATGTGTCCTGATCCTGTGGTAACATAGGATCGTAAATACGGCTAATAACGGTGGAACCCTAATGATTTAAGGTTAGAAGTCTTTCCTTACATCGAGAAATTGTTAGGGCAATACCGTGGGAAGTCGAAGGTATGACGAAAAAGCAGAAAGCGATAATTATTGGATCAATTTTAGGAGATGGTTTTTTGCAAAAAACCGGTGCTAAAAATGCTCGGTTAAGGCTGGAACACAGCCTTTTGCAGAAAGAATATTTACTTTGGAAATGTCAAATATTAGGTAATTATTTTCAATCCAAACCACAAATCTTGGAAAGGAAAAATCCTGTTTTTGACAAAACCTATCAATATATTCGAGCCCAATCTTATTCAGGATCTGAACTAGGAATTTTTTTTCACCTTTTTTATAAAAATGGGAAAAAGATTATTCCTGAGAAGATTTCTGATCTATTAAAAGATCCGCTGATGTTGGCAGTTTGGTTTATGGATGACGGTTATTACTATCCTAGGGATAGAATAGCCTATCTATATTTACCCAAATTAGACCAAGCATCAATTGATAATTTACTGAATGCTTTAAAAGTCAATTTTAATCTTTCTCCCATTCTAAAAATTAAGAAAAGGGGAGAGTATGTACTTAACTTTTCTGTTGTAGAAACAAAAAAGTTGGTTCAATTAATAAAATTATTTGTGATTTCTTCTATGAGTTATAAGATTCCTTCGGAATCTTGCGACAACAGTCTAAAGATTCCTTCGGAATCTTGTAACCTTGAAGTATCCTAAACTACCTTTTGACCCCGTATCGACTGAGCCCTTAAGAGAGTTTCCGTTTAAACTCCTGGGCGAGATGCAATGTTTTCTAACTTGCATAATATGCCGTACTCCCGATTTAATCGGGATGAAGATATAGTCAGCGCTCACAGTAATGTGAGAATATCGTGAACAGGCTAGTCTTACCCAACAGTCCACAAGGACGGTAAGGTTCGGCACCTCGATGTCGGCTCATCACATCCTGCGGCTGAAGAAGGTCGCAAGGGTCGGGCTGTTCGCCCGTTAAAGTGGTACGCGAGCTGGGTTCAGAGCGTCGTGAGACAGCTCGGACTCTATCCAGTATGGGCGTTTGGATACTTGAAGGGAGTTATTTCTAGTACGAGAGGACCGAAATGAGGAAACCTCTAGTGTGCCGGTTGTCACAAAATGGCAGCGCCGGGTAGCTACGTTTCTAACTGATAAGCGCTGAAAGCATCTAAGCACGAAGCAGGCCCTAAGATTAGGTATCTTTTAAGACCCCTGGGAGACTACCAGGTCCCGTAAGGGAATCCTGAAAGCAATTGAAGGATTGATAGGAGTGCGGTGGAAGTGCAGCAATGTATTAAGCTTACACTTACTAATGGTCATAGTTGAGATTTTTTGCTTCGTCCGACGAAGCCTTGTGCGAAGTCGGATGTTTGGCACTTCGTAAGTAGGTTGCTGTTGCTAAAAGCTATGGCGACCGAAGTCGTATTCACATTTTAGGGTACAAATAATTTAGCCAATTTGGGCATACAGTTGAGCTACTTGATTGTGGGTTCTAAATTTGCTAATATTAAGCTCCGGTGGTTGGAGCGGTATGGTACCACCCCTTCCCATCCCGAACAGGGTCGTGAAACGTACCAGCGGTGACGATACTGAAGTCGCAAGGCTTTGGGACAATAGCTCATCGCCGGATTTTTAAACAGCTGCCCTGAACTTTTTCCAGAATATCCAGACTTATCAGCCAGAATTAAAAACTTTACTGAATTTGCATTTTAGTTCAAGAAGGGCATATGCTGTTTATGTAGCCCTAATTTAACGTGTCAAAATTAAGCTGTCCCAAATATATTCATCATAATATTAGTTCTCTGGGGTTTACACTTTTGGAATTGATGGTGGTGATAGGTATAATTGCTGGCTTAGTTATCCTAATTTTGCCGAAATTAACTAATTTTCAAGGTTACCAGGTTCTTAGTAATTCCGCAGATCAGATGCAATCTTATCTCAGAGTTGCCCAGAATAACGCTTTAAGCGGAGCCAAATGTAAGAAAGGTTCTGCTGACAGGGCTAAAAAATGGATTTTAAAGATCCTAAATGACCGAGAGTATCAAGTAGAGTCAGAATGTAGCGACGGCTCATTCGGGTTAGCTGCTAACTATAGTTTGTCTGAAAAGACCAAAGTACTGCAAGCTGATTTTTTGGATGCTGCTGATAATAGATTGTGCACCGCTAGCTCTTCAGCTATGAGCGGGACAGCAGCCAGTTTTGATAATATTTCTGGGTCACCTAATTTTGGCAACGTTTTTTGTGCTTCATCTTTGGCTAATGCTGCTAAGATGGTTCTTACCCTTCAAGGAGAAATCACCACTATAGCTGTGGTGATGGATAAAGGAGGAGGAATTTATACCAGTTCTTTTCTAGCTGCTGCTTTTGTTCCTCCCGCTCCGCCACTCCCGACGCCGACTACCACTCCTACTACTGCTCCAACACCCACACTTACACCTACTCCAATCTCAACAAGCGTGACTGTTTATGCAGGCGCAGCTGTAGATGACAGCTCTAATGGAGGTACCTTATCAGCTTGGGCTAACCCCAGTTTTGCAGTCGGTGTATCAGACGCCTCTAGAGCTACAGTTACTAGCAGTGGTACTGCAATTTCCCACTATCTCAAAGCCACCAACTTTGGATTTGCCATTCCTTCAACAGCCACTATTAATGGTATCATGGTTGAGATCCAAAAATTATCCAGTGGTGGGACTAAAGGAAGTGTTATTGACAATAGAGTCAGTTTAATCAAAGGTAGTGTGGTGACTGGTGTTAACTATGGTACAGCTGCCAACTGGCCAACCTCTGAAGGTTATACAACTTATGGCAGCAGTGTTGATTTATGGAGTAATAGCTGGACTCCTGCAGATATTAATGATCCAAACAACTTTGGAGTGGTTTTGGCAGCAGCCGGTAAGGTAGCCGGTGGTACAGCTGACCGCACTGCCAACGTCAATACTTTCAGAATTACTGTTTACTACACTTACACACCATAGTATTTTGCCTAATCAGGTTAACTTGTTTATAATTTTTGTCTTGATAGATTGCTCTTTTTAACAATTATTGGTAAAATGAATTTACCTTAAAAGAAAGTGGTGATTATGAGTGAGCAAAATTTCAGGTAAAGCTTCTAGTTCCACACCTCTGAGCATGGAGGAGCTGTTGGCCTCTTATTCGAAAAAACCAGTTAATAATTTTTCCCGCGGAGATAAAGTGGAAGGGGAAGTTATAGCCTTAACAGCTTCTGAGGTCATTATCGATTTTGGAGGCAAATCCGAAGGGCTGATAAATAAAAAGGAATTTATTCCAACTGATCGGGAGAAGTTGACGTTAGGTGATAAAATCAGCGCTTACGTGGTAAACGGGGAAGGAGAGCTGGGACAAATTATCTTGTCTTTAAAACCTCCGCTTTCGGGCAAACAGAGCCAAAAAAATATCTATGCTTCCCGCCGCTTTGAAAAATTTTCTCAAGCCATGGGAAAGAAAGTTCATTTTATCGGAAAAGTGGTTGAACTTAATAAAGGGGGTTTTGTGGTGGAAGCGGAGGGGATACGCGGTTTTTTACCAATCTCCCAAATAGCTTTGAAACAAATTAGAACTAACCATCAATCAGAAGGATTAGAAGGGTTAATAGGTGCGGAACTAAGCCTTAAGGTGATTGAAGTAGATCCGGCCAATAATAAATTAATCTTTTCCACCCGCCAGGCTTTAACTGAAGAGGAAAAAGAAAAGATCGGTAAATTGGAAATCGGACAGCAAGTCAAGGGTCAGGTGGAGCTGGTGGCTCCTTTTGGGCTGCTGGTTCAAGTGAAAGATCCTTCCTTTGAGGGAGAAGTAGAAGGAGTAATTTTTTCCCAGGAAATTTCTTGGGAGAGGGAGACGGATTTAGAATCTAGCTTCCAGGTTGGGCAGCAGATACAGGTTCAGGTTATTGGCAAAGATGAGAATTTAGGCAGGATCAGTCTTTCTTTAAAAAGACTCTCGGCAGATCCCTTTGAAAAGCTTTCCGAGGAGTTTGAAATGGATGATGTGGTCCAGGGTGTGGTAACTGAAGCTTCAGGGAATGGGATAGTGGTTAAGTTAAGTAGTGGAGTAGAAGGTTTTATCCCCGCTTCTAAAATTGAACAGGGTTTAAGTTATAATGCCGGGCAAAAGGTAAATGTTTTAGTGGACAGTATTGATAACGTCAAAAGAAGAGTCAATTTAGCTCCCTTTTTAACTTCTACCAAAGGTCTTCTTTATAAGTAAACTTGTAAGCTAGAGATTATTTCCTGGTATAATTTACATGTATGGCCAAGTCTTCTTCGGTATACATTTGTCAGCAGTGTGGTTTTAGATCTTCTCAATACCTGGGAAGGTGTCCCGAGTGTGGTAGCTGGAACTCTTTAGTTGAAGAAGTTCAAACTGAAGCCCCTAACTTTAAAAAGAATAGTAGAGTACTAAAGTTACCCGAAATAATTAATTTAGTAAATATAGAGCGGCAAAAGTATGAAAGATTAACTAGTGGTTTGGGAGAGTTTGATAGAGTGTTGGGCGGGGGAATAGTTTTAGGATCAGTGGTTTTAGCCTCAGGAGATCCGGGGATAGGGAAAAGTACTTTACTGACACAATTGGCGTTGAACTTAAATTTGTCTAATAAGTCTAATTTGTCTAATGTCCTTTATGTTGCCGGAGAGGAATCAGCTCAACAGATTAAAATTAGGGTGGATAGGATACAATTAGGAGCCAATCTATCAGTTTTAAATGAAGTTGATGTTGATGCCATTTGTGCCGTTATTGAGCAGCAGAGACCTTCTTTAGTGATTGTTGACTCTATCCAAACTCTGCAAACTGAAGATTTAAACTCCGTAGCTGGATCAGTGGGGCAGGTTCGGGAATCAGCTCATAGGTTGCAGCGGATAGCTAAAGCTTTACATATCCCCATCTTTATTGTGGGTCATGTGACCAAAGAAGGCACTGTGGCTGGCCCCAAAACCTTGGAACACATGGTAGACGTGGTTTTATCCCTGGAAGGTGACCCCGCCTCCAATTTTAGGGTTCTGCGGGCCTCTAAAAACCGTTTTGGCCCTACTGATGAAGTGGGGATCTTTGAGATGGAAGAAACAGGGATGGTAGAGGTTAAAAATCCCTCTAAACTTTTCCTTGAGCAAAAAGTTGATGCCCCGGGTTCAACGGTAGTAGCCACCATGAATGGCCTAAGACCTCTTTTAGTAGAAATTCAGGCTCTGGTAACTAAAAGCTTTACCCCTATTCCCAGAAGGACCGGTTCAGGGATTGACAACAACCGTTTACAACTTCTAGTGGCAGTTTTAAGTAAGCGTTTGGGGTTGCCTTTATATGATCAAGATATCTTTGTTAATGTCACCGGGGGATTAAAAGTTTTTGAACCGGCAGCTGATTTAGCTGTTTGTTTGGCCATTATCTCCTCATTTAAAGACCAAAAGATTATTCCTCAGACTGTATTGCTGGGGGAGGTGGGGCTTTTGGGTGAGCTTCGCTCAGTTAGATCCCTGGATAAAAGAGCCAGTGAGGCTAAAAAATTAGGATTTACTAATGTAATTTCTCCCCAAAACGCTCAATCTATTGCCCAAGCAGCAAAACTGGCCCTGAAGTGACTTACTCTACCACGATGGTTCCTCTAATCTTTGAAGGGTTGCTTTCATTATGGAAGGTGTAAGTGCCTGTCTTGTCAAAGATAACCGTCAGGGAAGAATCTTTAGTTAAGGGTTCATCAAAATTAAGCAGGGGATATTTATTATGGGAAGGATGAGGGTCAGAGTAGATCTGATGATTTTTCCTGTCTTGGTTGAGAAAGGTTACCAGTGAACCTTTTTTAACCAATAAAGTGGCGGGAATAAAACCGTCACTTGTAACAACCACAGATGCTTCCCCGGGGAACAACCCAGAAGGGGCAGACGGTTGAGCTGTGACAGAAGTTAGCGGAGAGTTAGCCGGTTGATAGTTGGCAAGTTTTTCCAGCTCTTTATTTTGAAGATAGAGGTAAGTTAAAAAGCCAACCATTAGAGCCAGCATAGAGATGAAGATAAGCAGGCTATGCAGGCTTGATTTTTGGGCTGAATTTTTATCCATATTATTTTATCTTCGGTCTTAAATTACTAAAGTTTTGATAGACAGAGGCTAAAGGATCATAATCGGTGTGCCAGATACTATCCATGCCCAAGCTTTTATCCCCGTTGCCATTATCATTTAAGCCTTTGGCCATAAAGCCCCATTGTATAAAGGCTGAAGCTCCCAGCGATTTCCAGTAGTCTATTTCAGTCCTGATTAAAGCAGAGCGGTCGCTGCTGCCGGCAAAGCCAGCCTCTTCAATAATGGCCTTTTTTCTGTTTTTAACAGCCCAGGTAATATCAGCAGATCCAGCCCGGTCTCCGTTATAGGCATGGACAGTAACGATGTCTAAATTAGGTAAACTGGCATAAAGCTTTTGAGGTGTTAAACCGGCATGGGCAGCGTTAATCATCCCGGAAGAAACCGGATGGTTGGGGTCTGCCGCCTTAATTTGGGAAGAGACATCAGCCATAAAATTAATTAAGGTGGAGGGGGAGGTATCATCTTTGAATTCATTACCAATTTCCCAGGCGTAAATGTTGGGGTGGTGTTTGTTAAAAGAGATGATAGATTGAAGGTAGGGGAGGTAAGTTGTCTTATAACCCTCGGCAAAAAAGTCATGGTTTAAAAAAAACATCCCGTTCCAATTATTAGTGTAATAACTTTCAATATTTTGAGGGTAAAGTCCGGTGTCATCTTTGATTAACCCGGCAAAAAAGACAATTGCCGAGATACTGTAACTTTCAGCGGTGGTCAAAAAGATATCGAGCCTTCGGGCTGATTCTTCGGCAGAGATGTATTTGTTAGCTGCCGCTACCCGTACTATTGTCCCGCCCATCCTTTTGATCTCCGTAAGATCTGCCTCAATATGACTGGCTGGAGCGTAAGGGAGGGCTTCCGTGTAACCATAATGAGTGATTCCGGTCGTGTTAAAGCCTATTTTCATCGGGATGGGTGGAGCAGCTTCGGAGATGGGTTTGGGATAAAGGGAGGTCAAAAGCCTATCTTTAAAAGGAAGCGCAGTGACTCCTGCCAAAAAGATCAATAACCCGAAGGCAGAAAACACCAGGGTCAGCTGGAGTTTTCTGCCTTGTTGTCGGTTAATTTTTCCCCAGATATTTTTCATTTAAGATACAACTCTATTGAGACACAACTTCATGGGTGGTGTCAAGAGTATTAGGGGCAACTTTGGCTAAACTTAACTCTAAGACTAAACAGGGGGGACTATCCGCCACTTTAACGGTTAAAGGAATATTTAATTGGCTGGTCACGCTTTTTATAATAAAACCTTCCAGGCCGCTGCCCAGCTTAAGGTTAGTGGTAGTTTGGAGACTGCCGTAATACTGAGTAAAAAGCTCCGTTTGCTGTCTGGGGTCCAAGGGGGGGTAAGGGCAAGAGAGGCTGATAATGATCGCCTTGTCACCTTGTTTAATAACAGCCAGCTGTACCTTTGTACCGCTTTTCTCTGAGGCTAAAAGAAGGAACAGATCAACAGCCTTTTTTAAAACTTCCTCCAGCCACTTTTTATCGGTGGGGATAGTAAAACCGGAAACGGGGAGAGCTTCTTTGGGAAAATCAGATTCCGCCAGGCTTAAAAGAGCATTTTCGGCAATCTCTTCTTTGGGGAGTACAAAGTTTAAGTAAATACCCAGCCCTGAAGCTAGCTGTTGTTTACTGCTGACAATCTCCTTGGCCATAAAAGCTACATCCTGGAAACTGATAATTTTTTTAATAAGGTGATCTTCAATCTCCTGAGCTGTTAATAAATCCTCTTCAATATTAACTAAAAGTTCAGCCCACAGGGCTTTATCATTTAACTTAGACCCAAGTAGGGATTTAGTCAGATTTTCGGCTAGGGATCGGAATTTAGCCCGCGATTGCTCTAAATCAGAGTGCCTTTGCCAGCTGTCGCTTATCAGGGCATCGTTAATAATAAACACTATCTGGTTAACCTCTCCGTCGGAGTCGGTTATTGGTCTGGCCTGAACTATCACCCGCCGCGGTTGAGTGTCGCTTTTAAATTGAAAGAGCAGGCCTTGAATAATCCGGGTAGTTTTGTCGGCAATCACCTTATCCGCCGAGAGAGCCTCAGCTTTGATAGGGTTTTTAGCTTCATCTTTTAAGGGAACAGCGGCGAGGAGTGATTTGCCGATAATCCCCGCCGCGTTCACCCCTAGCGACTTTTCAGCTGACTCGTTGACGGAGATGACGGTTAAATTTTTGTCTGTTACCACCACTATCTCGCTTAATCCCTGGAGAATGGACTCCTCCCTTTTTTCTCCTATTTGAATATATTCTTTAAGGATTTTCGAGATGGTGTCTTTAATGTGATAGGTGTACATTAAAAATTGGGCCAGAGGGATAACCACCACAAAGGAAACAAAGTAGAGAAGAACTGTTCCTGGGTCGTCTTGGAAGAGAGCCAGCATCTGGGAATTTAAAAGAATATTCATTACCAATAAAGCTACCGAAAGAACTAAAAAGCTTAAAGAAGACCGGGAGTTTAAAAGAAAGCTGCTGCCTAAAGTATAGAGGTGGAGGACTATCAGAAAAGGGCTGTAGAAACCTCCGGTAGAGATGACTAGAAGTTGAACAAAGGAAGCGGTTAAAAAGAGCAAGATATAGTGTGCTTTTAAGCCTTGGATCTTCGGGGAACGGGAAAAAACTACTCGGCTGGAAAAAATCAACAACACCGCCAGCAGAAAGGCAATGATCTGTTGCAAGGTGTTAGTCGAGACTTTAAAGTAGGTCAGGATTAAAGTCAGTAGTGAGGCCAGAAAAAAGACAAAAAATTCACTAAAAAACATACTCATAATGATTTTAGAAGCTTTTTTAAAGGATGTCTAGCTAATGGGGATAACTTGTGGATCTTCGGGTTCTGTTTCGGGTAAAGTTTCGGGTAAAAATTCTGAGGTTGCTTTTTTGGTTAAACAATGTTTAAACTAGTAATTGCACCTAATTACAACTTTTATGCCGAGAATGAAATCTTCAGCCGAATATTTTTTACAGGTAGTCAAGGAGGGGGAGGAGCCTAAATGGCCTCACCCTGAAGACGAGTTAGTCGTGGGTCACCAGCCTTTCCCCTCAGGATATGTTCAATATTGGGCCTATGACAAGGAAAGCGGTAAGGATGACCAGGATCTGCCTAATGCTGAAGTTGTAGCTTCCCAGTATCCCACTTCCTCAGCAGTGATTTTAGTTGATCAGCCTGAGCATCTTAAGGACAAAGATCAGGACCTTCTGGAGTTGATAGTGGCCAAAGATGGCCACGCTTGGGGAAAGACTGAATCCAGCTTAGCTAATTTAGATGATAACTTAAGTACCATCTTGGAATTTGCCAAAGACCAGTTTAACATAAATATAGAACACTTTATGACCACTAAGGGTGTCTCTAAGGAGGTAGAAAAGACTTTGGATAATTTAGAAGAAAAGTCGGAAAATTCCCCCCCGGAAGAACATTCGGGGATCAGACAGGTTAACACCCAGCCTTTTGCTGTTGGTTTAGGGGGAGGCAGATTAACCTCTGACTACTCATCTAAGCCCTCCTCTTCTTCCAGAGGGGCTTCTTCTAAATTGATGCTTTTAATGCCCTTAGTTGCCCTAATTTTGGCAGGGGCCGGTGCATTGTTATTTAAAGATCAGCTCTTTGGAGTTTTTGGCCAGGGGACACCTCCTCCCGAAGTTACTCCTACCCCTCAAGTTACACCGACACCAACTTCTACCCCTACACCTTCCTTTGACCGTTCGGAGGTTAAAGTGAGAGTCTTAAACGGCACCACTAAAACAGGGGCTGCCGCCACCTTAGGTAAACAGTTAGAAAAGTTGGGGTGGAAGATCTTAGAAAGCGGTAATGCTCCTAAAAAGGGTCTGCTGCAAACTGAGGTTAGGGCCAAAGAGGGCTCAGAGTCAGCTGCTGCTGCTTTAGTTTCCGATCTTAGCTCTGACTACAGGGCCACTGTCTCTGCAAATTTAAAAAAGACCGATAAAGCTGATTTAGAAGTAGTGATTGGAGAGGAGTAAAATGTCGCGGGTTTTAATAGTTGAAGACGAGAAGGCCATGTCAGACCTCATTACCATTAAATTTAAAGTGGAAGGGTTTGAAGTGGATCAGGCTTTCACTTTAGCTGAGGCCAAAACTAAGATTGGAGCTTTTTCCTATGATGCCGTGCTGACTGATTTTTTGCTGCCTGATGGAGATCTGGTGGATTTTCTGTCTTTACTGCGCAGTAACCCTCAGACTCAAAAACTGCCGGTAATTGTCATGACTAACTATGTTGAAGATATTAATACTGAGAAATTAAGGTCTTTAGGAGTATCAGAAGTTTTAGTTAAATATCAGGTGGTGCCGGCTCAGATGGTCGATAAGGTCAGACAGGTGATTAATATTATCCAAAGTATTCCTGAGCAAAATAAACCTGAGGGGTCGGGGTAACCCTAAAGATGGAGACCCAAGATCAATATTGTCATATAATTACCGACTTAATCAAAAAGCAGATGGTCATGCTGGGGCCTAATGTTGCTTTAGGTCAGGTCAGAAGGGTGGAAGGTTTAAAGGTATCTGATGAGGGAGTGGTAGTTGAGCTTACCGGGGATCCTCAGGCAGTTTTGTCAGCTGTGGCCCGTCAGTATATGGCTTTATCCGGGGCTATTGCCCAAATGACTTTGGAATCAGTCATTGCCCAATATCCCGACGTTAAGATGCCGTCAAGCTAACAAAAGGAAGTAGTAATAAAAGATGGTCAGTTTGTCAGAGGTTTTACAATGGATTGCCGTCTCCTTAGCCTTTTTGGTGAGTCTTTTAACCCTTTATAATGCTGCCAGGCTACGGCAGGGGATTCTAGCCGTCTCTACAGTGTCCTTTGGTTTGGGAATGCTTTCTTTATCCATGGGGTTTTTACTGGCTATCTCTCCATCCTGGGCTGATCCGGAAACTATCACTGCAGTAAACTACGCTTTATTTATCCTGGGTTTTTTCCTTTTAGGGCTTGGTTCCTTCAAAATCTATAAGATGAGCCAAATAAAATAGGCAATACTTCTATTTTCCTCCATATTTTTGTAGACTAAAGATATGGATCCGTTGGCATTAGTCTTAATACTGGGGGGAAATCTGATCCTGCTGGGAGTTTTCCTCTGGTATTTTAAAAAATCACAGGCAGCCATCCTCAAACGCAACGAAGAAGCTGAAAAGGGGGAGAGAGAGCTTAAACGCCGGGTTTTAGAGCTCCAACTTCTGAGGTCTTTAGGGGAAAGGGCTGGTTATTCACTCGATTTCCGCAAAATTTTAGAAGTGGTGACTGATAGCCTGGAGGGCATTGTCCCATTTTCCACTGTTTCTTATCTGCTTTTGGGAGTTGAGGGCAGAGTGATCTCCCGGATTCATGTTGAAGAGGCTGTCTGCCGGAGCTTTTTGGATCAAGTCCGCTTACAAATGCTTCAGGCTTTTTCCACCATGTTGGGCCGGGAGCTTCAAGAAAGTCTGGTGGATGAAACCCTTTCCGGTACCGCCTTAGATGACCGGTTAAACTTAGCGGTAGGCTCATTTTTTAACTTACCCATAGTCGTGGGAGGACAGATCATAGGTCTGGTAAATGTCTCTTCCCCACTAAAGGGCCTTTATGCTGATGAGGAGACAGCGATTTTATATACCATCTTAAACCAGGTTTCTTCCCAGGCCACTAAGCTCTATCAAGTGGTGGAGAATGAAAAAAGAAAACTTTCGGCCATGGTTTCTTCTTTAAGCGATGGTGTTGTGATGGTTGACCCAAGGCTTCATATCTTGGTTTGCAACCTGGCAGCTCGGGCCATGTTTAATTTAGAAGGAGAGTTTCATCTATGGGAGATTTTTCCAGCTTTGGGTAAAGAGACTGATTTAAAAGGGGCCCTAAAGCAGGCTTTAGAGCAGCAAAATCTGGTAAAGCTGTCTGAAGTAGAGATTAACGGGAAAGCTATTCAAATTGATGTCGAGCCGGTAAAAGATAGATTTGGTTACCTTCTGGGAGCGGTGATCGTTTTTCATGATATAACAGCTCAAAAACAACTGGAAACTTTGCGGGAGAGTTTTACGGCGATGATGGTTCATGAACTGAGAACCCCCTTAACTACTATTTTCTACAGTACTAATATGATATTAAGTGACTTTGAGAAGTTGCCTTTAAAGGATTTGCAGGGGAATATTGAGATTATAAAGTCTTCGGCCACTAATATGTTAGGTTTGGTCAACGATCTTTTGGATGTGGCCCGGATCGATGCCGGGAGATTTGAAGTAGTCAAAAAAGAGGATAGCCTACAGAATTTGTTAGAGGAAAAAGCGGCTGTTTTTAAGTCGCTGGTCGATGGCAAAAACTTAAAACTGACGGTGGAGATTGATCAGGATCTGCCTCAGACTTTTCCTTTTGACAGGCGGCGTCTTGGCCAAACCTTGGACAACCTGCTTTCCAATGCTATTAAATATACTGATGCCGGACAGGTTAATCTTAAAGTTAAAGTAAAAGATGCAGCGGCTTTAGTCTCAGTTTCTGATTCCGGTGATGGTATTAAGAGGGATGATCTGCCCAAACTTTTTTCTAAGTTTGAACAGTTGGGCAAAGGCAAAACCGGGGAAAGAAGGGGAACAGGACTGGGGTTAGTTATTGCCAAGGGGATTATAGAAGCCCATGGAGGCAAAATCTGGGCAGCATCGGCAGGATTGGGCAAGGGAGCAACTTTTAGTTTTACTTTACCCCTTAACTTTTAACCTCTGCTTGCCTGTACCTAGCTTCTAGATTAAAATATGTTTATGAGTAACTTTAGGTTTTGGGGGACGATAATCTCAGCTTTGGTCTTGGGGCTGATAGGTTATTTTCTGGGTGGGATCTTTCCTTCCTTCTCCGGTCAGACCAGATATTTTCTTTCTCTACTTGGAGTTTTAATTGGGCTATTGACCTTTTCTCAGCTTACTGCCTGGGTGATTAGAACAGCCACCCATCTGGCAGCTGAAATGGTGGTTAAAATTGCTTCCGAGGTAATAAACCAATTTACTCACTTAGCTTCCCGGGGCTGGTCACTTCTGCCTTCTACTCCTTTGAAGCCCAGTAGTTCAAATTCTGATTTTCAAAGTGTACAGAAAGGGTTGCAGGGAGCAGTCATTTTGGACACCTCAAGTATTATTGACGGGCGGGTTTTGGATGTCGTCAAAAGCGGTTTTATCTCCGGCATATTGTTGGTGCCAAATTTTGTGTTGATTGAGCTGCAACAGGTGGCTGATTCGGCAGACAGCTTAAAAAGAGCCCGGGGAAGGCGCGGGTTTGAGGTCATTGAGCATTTAAAAAAAGTGGAAGGGGTTAAACTGGAAATTTGGGATAAAGATTTAGCCGGTAAAATTGTTGATGATAAATTAATCCGTTTAGGCAAGATTTTACATGGACGTATTTTAACTTGTGATTTTAACCTTAACCGGGTGGCTTCTTTAAGCGGGGTAAGGGTTTTAAACCTCAACGAACTCTCCAATGCTCTAAAGGCTTTACCTATTCCAGGGGAGAAGTTGGAGATTAAGATTGTCCATCAGGGTAAAGACAAAAATCAGGGAGTAGGATATTTATCTGATGGGACCATGGTAGTAGTTAAAGAGGCAGTCGCTTTTATGGGGCAAGAAGTGGAAGTAGAAGTCAGTAAGATTATCCAGGGTCCCGCTGGAAGAATGATCTTCGGTGTTGTAAGTAGAGAGTAGTCAGTTATCCACATCAGTTAAATTCCGGTGGACAAGAAAAATTACCCGCTTTATTTAGATTGTTCTAATACTCTTTTTGTATATTAATACCCTCTTTAAAAAACTACAAGACATATAAATTTTAGCATTAAAATTCCTATAGGACTTAAAAACATTGACAAATAATTTTTAATGTGGTATTTTTAAAAAGTCTATGCTTAAAAAAGTCCCCAGAAGAAGTTTAAAAAGGTTAAGACAGAATAAAACTGATCTGTTAACTGAACAAGTAAAAAAGATTTTTTTAAGCGGTGATCAGGAGTTGATCTTAATGGTTCGGGGTTAAAGTTAAGGCAGATTAGGGAAATAAAGTTGGGGTTTGGTTATGGATAGTTAGAGGGATGTGATAGCTGGTTAGCTTAAAAATCAGCTAAATAATCAAAAAAAGAGCATTACTACCGCAGACGGTCTCGAATAGCAATGCCCTTTATTAATTTCAGAAATATGACTTAGAGCAGTAAAGTCATACCTCTACCTAATACATTTCCATAAATTGGGGTTGTTGTCAACCCCTCATTTTAGAGGAGGTTGGCTTTTAGGGAGTAGGAGTGGATTGTGTTGGGAACTCATCTAGGGCAGGGATGAGCTCCCAACAGAGTTTGCTGTCTGCTCCTTTTTACTATTTTCTTACAGTATTATTGCTCCTCTTTTAACTATGAGCATTAAATTACTATCCTATATAGAGTGTTTTTTAAGATAAAGGGTTAAAAATTAAAAAACATCCAGAGGTATTTTATAAGTTCATTGATGGGTTGACAATGAGTTCAACCTATAGTACAATACACAAAGCTATGAACATAGATAGAGAACCACAAAGCCATCAACCTCAGCCTGATTTAAGGATAAGACGTATTACTGCTGCTCATGCATTGAGAGGGTTACTTTTAGCGGCGTTTTTAGGGAACGCTGCGGCTTGTGCTTCTAAACCTCAGGTTCAAGATGGGGATTCCTGGGTAGGCAAGTCTTATTCCTCTCCCACTCCCGATGATGGATCAATCGATTTAGTACTAGGTTCAGCTAAACGACAACAAGTTATTGCAGCTGCCTATGATAATGCCCGTCTTCAAAGTGAAGGTCATAACCCTTGGGACCCGAGCCGTTATATGAATGCCGGTGTAGCTGCTTGTGTGAATAGTCAAGGGAATATCTTAAGTTATCTTGAGTCCCTTCTTGCTTCTGCGGCAACTACTGCTGAAGCTGCAGGATTGGAGGCAGCTATTGAAACTCCGCAACAAGTTATTACCTGTATTCAGGGAATAGAAGCCCAAACAGGAAGATCTTTTTTAACTAATCCACAGAAAGCCAGGGAACATGGTTTCACTCCGATTAATGTTAACAATCTAAAAGCTGAAGATGTAGTAGTCATTGCCAGTATTAATGATCTACGGGTTGTTACCAACGGTCAAAGCAGGCTGGCTGCTGAGCTTCAAAAAAGGGGAATAAAGATCAGCTCAGCTGTAGAGGATGCTTTAATAGGATCAAAACAAAGAATAACTTTTAGGGATCCTAACACCGGGGGAGCAAAGGTCTTTATAGAAACGGTTTTAACTGATTTACAAAGAGTAAAAGAGCTCAGGGAAAAAGATGTCACTATTCATGGATCAAATGAACTAAGAGCCATTATTGTTGACAAACCAACGGATCAAATATTCCCTGTGTCTCTTGGTACTCCGGAGAATAAGAAAGAAGATTGTGATAATGTCGGTGTTCCAGAAGGGATAACTCCTGCAGTAACTCCAGTTCCTGAGCAGCCAACTCCTACTAATACACCCAGGCCAACAACTCCTCCTCAAGCTCCAGTAGAGACTCCGACTACAAGAGCAACTATTGCTCCCCAGCCACCTCAAGCAACAGCCACTCCTGGGTTGGGTCCCACTGATACTCCTCAACCGGTAGCTACAAGAATACCAACTGAAACACCAATAACCCCTGAAGCTCCTAAAACAGTTACTCCAAGGCCTACTATCCAACCTCAACCTCCTCAACCCACTGCTACTATGGGAGGATCATCTGCTACTGAAACACCACAATTAGTAGCTACAACAATACCAACTGAAACACCAATAACATCCACAACAGAACAAACGCCGGTAACTGTCAGTACGCCAAGAGCAACTACCGCACCAAGCGGTAATTAAAATTAAGGATATTTTGAAGGGAGGTGAGACAAATGTTTAAGATTAATTATAAAAAAATATTTATCATTGGTTTTATTGGTTTAAGCATTTTTTTCTTATTATCTAAGGCCTATACAGCTTATGCATTAGCTCGGCTTGCTGGAGGAGACTTCATGCAAGCTTTTAACAACACTACTCAAGAAGGTACATGGAGAGATCCAATAAGTGCCAGACCAGGGGAAGTTGTGGAATTTAGGATTGTAGCTAAAAATGACGGTGATCAACCAGCAAATCATGTTCAGGTTTGGGGTAGTACTACTGGCCAGGTACCCCAAGGCCCAGCAAAACAGTTGGTAATCACCGGTAAAATAGCTACCTCAAGTTTTGGAGGTAATGAAGTTACTGATACTGCTACTGTCAATATTATTGGCGATGTTCCACAAGGATTAAGATATTTTGCTGGGCATGCCAGGATAAACGCGATGACAGATAAATTTAATTGTCCGAACACTTGTCCAATTGGTGATGAAGTTTTAGGAGGAATTGATGTGGGAACTGTTCAGCCGGGAGATTTTGTTGAAGTAACTTTTAAAGCTCATGTTACTAATGTTCAACCAACTCCTACACCAACAGTGACACCGACTGCAACGCCTACTGTCACTCCTACGGTGAGTCCAACTGTTACGCCGACTGTGACTGTGACGCCGACTGTGTCTCCGACAGTCACTGTTACCCCAACGGTAACACCAACTGTCAGTGTGACTCAGGCTCCTGGGCAACAGGTTACAGTAAATTGTCCGGAGGGACAGATTAAGGTAGTCAGCGGTAACACTATTGTCTGTGTAGTAGTTCAACAGAACCAAAGCCAAAGTCAGACCGTTAACCAAGATGTTTCTCAAAAAACTGGTGACGTTAATGTAACTGTACCAACTCCTCAACCTGGACAGGTGCAGGGAGTAACCACCTTACCGAAGACCGGTTTACCGATAGCAGCTTGGGCTCTTTCCGGACTGCTTCCTCTGGGAGTAGGACTGAAGAGGTTTGGTGGATCAAAAGATGATCAAAAAGAAACTGCCAAATTCTTATGGCAGAGACGTCAGTTTCTTAAAAAAGATTAACCTGGTTTAGGCCAAATCAAGGTTTTAAAAAGGCGGCGCTTCTAAAGCAGACGGACGAGGCGCCGCTTTTTTGTGGTGTTTTACGCAGCGGATCTTATCTTCTTGCCTGTTTCTTACCCCATATTTGTTATCTTCTTAACCTAGAGTATTAAATTACTTAGGATATGGAAAGGGAAATTTTGGCAACTGAAAAAGAGTTGGAGAGGGTGGAAGATAGATTACCAGATAAGACTGAGATGCTGCCTGCTAAAGCTTGGGGGAGATGGCGGTGGAGGCAGATATTCTACCGGAGCGGCCTAACTACTTTGGCTCTAGGAGCGGGACTGGGTACTGCCAGTTTGCTGCACCGCGGGTCTTCAGCTCGCGCTGAAGTTTTATCTCATAACGGGAATTGTGAAGTGGCAGTCCAGGTTGTTGGGGTGCGGTTTGTCAACCAGGTAGGAGATCCGGATATCCTTGATGTAGGTGACCAAATAGTGGGAAGAGCGGGAAACTTTACCGCTTTTATTTTAACCCCTGGTGGTCAAGTTTTAAGGACGGTGTTTGTGGGAAGTGACGGTGTGGATACCACATCGAGGTTTAATCGCCGCTGTGATACTACAGGAGATAATGGTCAGCCGGCAGTCTCACTGCAGCTTCGGACTGATCAAAGCGGGAGGAATTTACCTTTTACGGTGGAGGATCATAATGCCAGGAGGGTTTTTGTGGGCCGGGAAGTTGAGGGAGGCGCAGTTTTAGTACCAACTCCAGCCATTCCTGTGGCTACACCTATCGTCACGCCTGCAAAGATTCCAACGCCTGGGGGAGCGAGAGGTCCAGAAACAGTAGTGCCTGCTGATTGGTGGAGATGGTTGCTGGTAGCAGCAACTGTGGTGACTTTAGGAGCGATAGGTGCTTGGGCTTGGAACCGACACGAGGAAGAGGAGAAAAGGAGAAGGGCAGCCGCTCCGCCGCCACCGCCTCCAGAACCGCCGCCTCCAGCTGGCCCTGCTCAACCTCAGCCGGTTCAGCCTCCGGCAGCCGGGGCTCCACAACCTGTTCCAGAGCATGAACATCCAATTGTGCAGCGGAGACTGGAAGAGTTGCACAGAGATTTCATAGGTCATGCGCACAGAATCCAAAATATTGAAAGCACTTTAAGACGTCAGCCGCAGAGAGCCGCGGAAGCAACACCGCCTGCTCCGCAACAACCCCCGGATGAGGGAGAGGTTCCTCCTCCAGTCCCAGCCAGGGTGGAGGAGAGAGAAGCTGGACCCGAGGCGCCAAGAGAAGAACAACCACCGGCAGAAGCTTTGGAAAGGCCCCAGGCAAGGCCAAGAAGGAGGCAGCGTCTGAGAGTGGCCCGAGTAGAACAACTGGTAGTCAGAATTGATCCTGAGATGGCAGAAGCCCTGGAAAGGATGGAAACTGCCGAAGGCAGAGAACATCCTCAGTTACATGTCGAAGAACATCATGAGGAACCTAGAGAAGAAAGGAGGGATTAAGGTGAGTGAAGATGAGTCTATGGAGATATTTTTGGAAGAAATTTTTTAGCTACTTTTTCTTTGGTATGTCCCTTTTGATGTTGACTTTGGGCAGTTTTTTAGCAGCTAAAAGTCTAACTTCAAACGAAGGCCTTTTAACTGTTTTTGCCCAGGAGTTTATACCGGGTTTTGCCGGAGAGCAGATCCCCCTTGAGAGTACTACTCAAGGTGATTTTGGGAGGCTGGATTCTGGTTTTGCCGGAGAGCAAATTCCTTTGGACAGTGGGACAACTTTCCCTGTTTCCAGCGGAGTATCGACTTTAGGGCCGGCAGTACCTGGTTTTGTAGGGGAACAAATCCCTTTATCTCAATCCCAACCACCGATAATCGTTCAACAACCAGTTGCCCAACCGCCAATAATTATCAGCCAACCTTCCGCCCAGCCCCCGGTAGTCATCAGCCAGCTAGCTCCTCAAGTGGTAGTGGTTCAACAGCCGGCATCTGCACCAGTGATAGTCCAGCAGCCTCTTCCTCAGCAGGTAGTAATCCAGTCACCTACTGCTCCCCAACCTCAACCGGTAACTGTTTCCCAACAGGTTCAACCTCAACAAACAGTTACGGTGGTAGTCCAGCCAACCTTACCTCAGGTAATTGTTACTCAGGCTCCTCCTATCCCTGTTGTGGTGACTGTTACTCCATCTCCCGGACAGGTGGTGGTCAGACAAATTCAAGAGCAACCTCCAATAGTATTCCAACAACAGCAGCAACTTGCTCCTCAAGTGGTGCCGGCGGTGGTGCAGCAGCAGCAGCAAGTTATTACACCTACTCCTTTGCCTACCACCAAAGGAGGATTGCCGGTCACAGGCAGTGCTGATGTTAGTGTTCAAGATTTGCCTCAAACAGGATTGCCTGTTTTTGCCTGGGCTTTGGCAGGACTCATACCACTAGGTTTGGGCTTAAGGAAGATGGGCAGGGTTAACCCAGCCCATGAGGGCAAGGGACATTACATCTGGCAAAAAAGAGAGTTTTTAAAAGAGAGTAACTAGTATACATATAAGGGTTGACATTGCCTTTAGTTTATGTGATACTATAGACAAGCTTACGATAGTTGTGTTATTCCCATCGTTAGCCTCCTTTTTCCAGTAGCCAGTTTTGTCTAATTCACTGTTGATGGTAAAAAGTTACTAAAGCGCTACCAACTTAAACTACTAAATAATTTATGCCAAATACCCGTTCTTTTAAGCCGAAAAGTCAACCAGTAGACGAGGAGACCCCAAAAGGGTCAGGCCGGTCTTTGGCTGAAATGTCTGAGGGGGGATCGATTGATGACTTTGTGGGAGAGCCTCCCCCCGAAAATGGTCTTGCTGCCAATAGAAGCTCTGCTTACCGGACGAACCGGGAATATTCCCGCTCTAATGGGGGGTATGAAGGCCGGGATGTGCCTACTGAAGAAATTTCCGGAATTTTAGATACTATGCCGGAGGGCCATGGATTCCTCCGCCCTAAATATATCCCTTCTGACCGTGATGTTTATATCTCTGCTTCTCAAATCAGACGCTTTAACCTCCGTCCCGGTGATTTGGTGGAAGGCGCTGCCCGTCCACCAAAAGAGAACGAACGCTACTTCGGGCTGCTCCAGGTCAACAAAATCAACGGTAGTGATGCTGAGCAGTTCGTCAGTCCGGAAGGAGTGTCCGGTAAAGGAAGGTTAGCTTCAGGGCAGAAAAGAACCCGTTTTGAAGACCTAACTGCCATCTATCCCAATAAATTGTTAAAGCTGGAAACCGGGAAGTTTCCCCTCTCTCAACGGGTGATTGATTTAACCGCTCCTATTGGTTTTGGACAAAGGGGGATGATCGTTTCCCCTCCTAAAGCCGGTAAAACAACGATCTTAAAAGAGATTGCTGCGGGCATCACCGCCAACCATCCGGATGTCGTACTGATGGCGGTGTTAGTAGGAGAGAGACCGGAAGAGGTGACCGATCTTTCCCGTTCCATTAAGGGTGATGTTATCTCTTCCAACTTTGATGAGCCGGCGGAAAACCAAACTACCGCTGCCGAGATCGCTCTAGAGCGGGCCAAAAGGCTGGTTGAGATGGGTCGCGATGTCGTTATCCTTTTGGACTCCATCACCCGCCTGGGGCGGGCTTACAATCTTTCAGTGCCGCCTTCAGGTAGGACTTTGACCGGAGGTTTCGATCCAGTAGCCTTATACCCCCCGAAAAAGTTTTTTGGAGCAGCCAGAAATTGTGAGGAAGGCGGTTCCTTAACGATTATTGGCACAGCCTTGGTTGACACCGGTTCGAGGATGGATGATCTGATCTTTGAGGAGTTTAAAGGTACAGGGAACATGGAGCTGCATTTAGACCGTTCTCTCTCTGAAAGAAGGATCTTCCCGGCTATTGATATTGAAGGCTCGGGTACCAGACAAGAGCAGTTGCTTTTTACTGAGGATCTTTATAAACAGATGGTTATTATGCGGCGGATGGTGAGCATTATTAGCCACGGGGAGAGAACCGAGCTGTTTCTAGAGAGGCTTACTAAAACCAATTCTAATAGTGAATTTTTAGCTAGCCTTAAGGACATTAAGTAGAATTCTCACTACCCAACCATTGACTAAATCTGCTACAATCATTTATTGGTGGTTGTACCTGAAGATTTCCATTCCTTTAACCGCTTTTTAGCCCGTTACCTTAGAAATAAGGTCTTGTTTGTAGCTTTAAACTTTGAAAATTCCAAGAATGTTTTGGTCGGGGTATTGATGTTTCGGCGGGGGATTTTACAAAAAAGGGTTTGGCATGGAAGTATGATTGGACTGTCTGCTTTTGGGGTATTAACCTCCGGCCTCTTTGGGGGGCAAACCATTATCTCTTCCACCTTTCCCGGAGTGGGAGGAGAAGACCCCCGTTTTGCCCAAACCTTTGAACCTTCCACCGATGATCCGGTTTTAAACTCTCTTTATGATACTCATACCAATATCTCTAAAAAACCTCGCTCTGAGGTTATTGAATATCTTGTTAAAACAGGTGATACTCTCTCCTCCATAGCTGATGAGCATGATATTTCAGTTGACACCATCCTTTGGGCAAATGATCTAACTAGTAAAGATAGTATCAAACCAGGTCAAAAAGTGAAAATTTTACCTGTTTCGGGGGTAGCTCATACAGTTAAGTCGGGGGACACCTTGGAGTCGGTGGCCAAAAAGTATGCTGCTGAATCGCAGGCTGTTTTGGATTATCCCTTCAATGATCTCCCCGATGATTTTAAGTTAAAGACTAATCAGTTGCTGATTGTACCTGATGGTGTGCCGCCCAAAGCTCCGATTAGTAAGCCCAGGGCTGCTCCCAGGTATTTGGCTCAGACTCAAGGACCAGCCTTCTCTGCCCCGGGTGGCGGGAGTTTTTCCTGGCCTACCCGGGGATCTTTTACCCAGTATTTTTCCTGGTATCATCCGGGGATTGATCTGGCCGATTCATCGGCCCCACCCATAGCTGCTGCCGATGGTGGATCAGTGGTGGTGGCCGGCTGGCCTGATAACTATGGTTATGGTAATAGGGTAGTGGTGGATCATGGCAACGGCTATAAAACCCTTTATGCCCATCTTTCCAATATTTATGTTTCCATAGGGCAGACTGTGTCCCGAGGCCAGGTCCTTGGTAAGATGGGAACAACCGGCAGATCAACCGGAATTCATTTGCATTTTGAGATAAGGTATAAAGGAATAGCTGTTAATCCTTTGGCCATCCTCAAATAACAAACATTAACTTGATCTTTACCTCGAGTTTGTACTACCTTTGCCTTCGCCTAATGGCGAACGTAAAGGAATAGCCGTCAACCCGCTTGCAATATTAAAATGAAACTGATATCCCCGATCAAATCGGGGTAAAGGGCTTGCTGTCAACACCTTAGCTATTTTAAAATAGACTCCGTAACTATCTATGTCTTACCGTCCCAGGATTCGTACTAAACTAGGTGTTTATACCATACTTTTGATCATAATTTTACTCATCGTGGCTCGGGTAACTGGTAAAGGGCCCCACACATTGGAGGTTAATATCTCTAAAACTTATAAATTTGAATTTAAAGGCTTTGACTCTTTCAATATTGAAGAGGTGGAAGATAACGGTGATTTAGCCAGGGTGGTGGAAAAAAATTTACAAGGGGTTGAAGGCACTTTCGGCATTTATATTACCAGCTTGGATGGTCAGGAAAAGTATGGCTTAAATGAGTTAGAAACTTTCCCTGCCGCCTCCTTATATAAGCTAATTTTAATGGCGGCAGTTTTAAAAGAGGTCCAGGATGGCAATTTACAGATGGATCAGCCAATCTATGGCCAAAAATCACACTTAACTGAAGCTTTAGGCAGCGTTGATTTTGGTTATAAAGAAGCTCCGGAAAATTTAAGCTACACGGTAGAAGAGGCTTTGGATAGGGTAGCCAGGATCTCTGATAATTTTGCTGCCATTATGCTCAGCGAGAAACTCCTTCAACTCCGGGTTAGCCGGTTGGAAGACAATAAGTTACTGGTGGAGATGACTAAAACTTTGGGGATGAAAAATACTGTTTTTGACTCAGACCCGATAGTAACCACACCTTCCGATATCGGCGGGTATTTTAGGTTGCTTGCAGACGGTCAGGTGGTCTCAGCTAAGGTCTCAGAACAGATTGTTGATCTTTTAAGTAAAGCTCAAATTAATAACCGGATTCCGGCTTTGCTTCCCAGTAAAGAAGTCTTGGTGGTCCATAAAACCGGAGAGCTAGCCCGGGTGCGTCATGACGCAGGGATAGTTTACTTTACCACAGAGGAAGATAATGAAGCTTCGCCAGAAGCTCAGATAAATCAACCCAAGAAAGGATTTATTATTGTTTTGATGAGCAAAGAGTTAAAAGATGAAAACCAGGGAATAGAAGTAGAAGCCCAGCTTACCAAAGATGTTTATGAGTACTTTAGACTGGAACAAAGAGGTAGAAAATAGTACAATTAACTCTTGTTTGGGGCCCGTGGTCTACCGGTATGACGTCTCTATGGCATAGAGAAGATAAGGGGTTCAATTCCCCTCGGGTCCACCTCTTTTCTTTACATTTCCGGGGCCTATGGTTCAATGGTAGAACACAGCATTCGCATTGCTGAGATCCGAGTTCGATTCCCGGTAGGTCCACAATCCCAGACTATTCTTGGGTTTTCTTCACTGCCGGGGGCGTGGCGATATTCTCTGGTTTAGGCAGATTGACTACTTTAGGTAAACTTTCATTTTCTAGTCCGGAGGTAGCTTTTTTAGTCTTGGCCGGGGATTTAGCAGCAGCGCTAGCCTCTTGCTCCGCCCTTTGTTGCTCCAGTTGTTGGTTTGAAACCTGGGTCTTAAGGTTGTTTAAAAGCTCACTGGCGGTAGTGTAATCATTATCCTCAGGTTTAAGCAAAGAAATTGTCTTCTCCGCAGCAGCTGTAGCACCGCTTAAATCTCCTTTATCCTTTAAAGCTATGGCTAAATTGTAGTAAGCATTGGCAAAGTCAGGCTTTAAGTTGATGGCATCAGTGAAGAAGCGGACGGCCATATCATAATTTTTAATCTGGTAATAGATGCCTCCCACAGTCAATCTTAGGAGAGGGTTTAAAGGGTCTTTTTGAATAGCCCGTCCATAGGAGTCCAAAGAGAAAGCCAGAGCATTTTGCGCTACTCCGGAAATCTCCCTATAAATTGAGCCTAGAATTTCCCAGTTTGCGGGGTTATTCGGACTTAAAGTTACTGCGACTTTACCTTCATTGATGGCTTGAGAGATCAGTGTCTGGATGTCTTGTTTATCCTCGGCAGAGAGGGTGGCTCCGGGGGTTGCCTGCGGTGGAATTTTAGAAGTAGCGATAGCATTGGCTAAAGCAAAGTTGGTTTGGGCCGAATCTATCCGGTAAAGGTCAATATAGGGGTTTAAACGCTCGCTTTTGATCAATTGGTCATAGGCGCCTAAAGCATTGCCGGATGCCACTGCGTTTAAAGCTTTGCGGTGGTAAAAATCAGCTAAAGTAAACTTCCCGGCAAAGAAGAGGACCACCCCTAAAGGAATAATTACCAGCAGCGACAAAATGATCGGTAAAGCATCAAAACGGAGCTCAGGCTTTTGGGGATGATGGAAGGTGCTGATCCCCAAGTGTATTTGTTGGGTTAAGTCCTTATTGATGATCATAAAGGAGGCTAAGATGAGTATGCCGACAACCCACAAAGTCAAAGTAGTCGGGTGAAGGGCCAAAAGAGTAAAAAAGACCAGCCCGGAGAGACATAGAACCTTGCTGATATTCCCTTGAGGAGATTTTAAACTTTTAAGGGCTGAGGAGATAAAGATGACCGTCAAAAGCATTAAAGACAGAAGGCCTAAGGCTCCCGTAGTAGCCAGCAGGTAGAGGTATTCATTAAAAGCCTGGTCAGATCTTTTGTTCCAAAATTGGGTAGCGTTTAATTCCAGTGGTTTATAAGCAGTAAAATCAAATAAATAGCTGGCTGGCCCGGTACCCCAAAAAGGGGCGTCCCGGAAGGCGGAGATAGAGATCTTCCAGGAAGCTTCCAAGGGGAGTTGAATTACTCTAGGAAAATTTTGGGCTTGAGTATAAAGGATATTAGTCTTGCCTCCCAAGGGCAAAGTAGTCAGGATAAAAGCGGCTGCACCCACCAGTACTGGTGTCAGGACAAAAGAGAAGTTTTTCTTAAGAGAAGTTGAGGGAGTATAGATAATAATGAGAAGGTAGACTAAGACAGCTGCTGCCAAGGTAGGCCAAGATCCTATCAGAACAATGGTTAGGATAAAAAGCGTTAGCACTATGGCCCAAAATAGATGGCGGACTAATTGATTTAAAGCTAAATCTTTTTTAGAGGCGGCTCCTTCGATGGAACTATCTAAAGGCTGTTTAGTTTTAGAGTCGCTGTCTTTGAGTATTGCCACCAAAGGCAGGGGCAAAAGCAGAGCTAAGATGGCGGCTGTAGAGAAGCTCATGCCGGTAGGAGTAAAGTTAGAAGCTTGAGTAAAGCTCCAGGGGAAGATCGGTTGTCCGAAATAGGAAAAGAGGGTGATAACCGATAAAACCACCCCGCTTATTAGAAGCAGGTTAAGGATTTTTTGGGCAGTACTAACTTTTTTGAGGTTGGAGACCAGCACAAAGTAAAAAAGAATATAAGTTGCATAGGTCAAAAGTCCCCCATGTAAGCGGGGAAAGTTTCCCAAAATTGCCACAGCCTTAGAGGCGGAAAAGAAGCTGGATACCCCCAAAACAATCATTAACATGATTAAGGGAAGATCTAAAGGGGTTCTGGTAAAGGTGATTTTGCCGCTGACAGCCCATTTAGCAACCCAGAGGATTAATAAAATCCCCAGGATAGTAAGCAGCAGCAGGTATTTAGGGGTTTCATAGTATTCAGAGGTCAAATTCCAAAAAAAGAGGGGGAGAAAAAAAGCTCCTAAAAGAACTAAATATTCAAAAATTTGGTTTAAGATACCGTTTAAACGTTCGTTCATAGGGACAGGGATTCCTAATCCATTTTACTAGTTTCTCCTTTTTAGGGGTACTTTGGCAACTAGAATCATCTATATCAAACTATTAATAACTACTATAACTACATTAATATTTAGAGTTCTGAACCGCTGCTTATTCCGACAATCAAATAATTAAAGGTAATATCCATACTTTCCGGGTAAGCTATTTTTACAGTAAAAGAAGAGGTTGGAGTTTTAGATGTTACAGCCATGGTTTGGGTTAAGGGAGTCTCAGGGGTAAGCAGAATGATAGAATTAGGTTGGATAAGGGTGTTATAGATAATTACCTTAGTTTGCCCAGCTTTAATAATTCCTGTACCGGCAGACTTATTACTGACTTTGATTTCATCTACAGAAATGGATTTAGCCTTAACCTGGCCTTGTTGGTTCATGGTGATGGCTCCGTTAAAGAAATCTACCAGTTCAGTCAAAGGACCATTCTGAAGGTATAAGGTGCTCAAGGTACTTAAAGAACTTCCTGTAATACTCATAGTTCCATCAACAGATAAGTTACCGGCTATGGTGGTATTTCCCAGGTAAGTCTCACCTAAAGATTTTAAGGAGTTTTGGAAGATCCCTTCATAAGAGGTGAGTAAGCCGGAGATGGTAGCCTCAGAGAATTCACCCAGGTGAGCTGAGTCAGTAGCCAGGAGAAGATCTGGAGAAGTTAGGCCTAAGACGTCATTTTGGAGTGAAGCCGAAGGCGAAGCCACGCCAGAGGCGGGCGAAGCGATAGAATCTGTGTTTGAGATCCTATCGGTCGAAGACTCCCTCCAGGATGACGATGAGACTTCCAGTTGGGTTAATCTGGCAGATAAAGAAGCTACTTGGGACTGGAGATTTAAAACGTCATTTTGGAGTGAAGCCGAAGGAGAAGCGATAGAATCAGATCCTATCGGTCGCTGCGCTCCCTCCAGGATGACGGAAGAGGAGGTAACTAAGTTGCCCTTGGAGTCCAATGTTAAATTAGCCAGTAAATCTAAAGGATCAGCAAAGGAAGTATTAATAAAGACTAGAATTTTCCCTTGTTTCACCCCATCCGAGGTGTTGGCTGAGTTGGCTGGGAAGTCTTCTAAAGCTTTTCCAATAACTGGGCCAGGTTTGGTAGCCTTCATGGCTATACCTGGTAGGGAAGAAGAGGTTAGATAATCTCCGGCTTTAATCTCACCGGACTCAGTAGATACTTTGACTGGAACCTGTCCTGCTAAAGCTATTGGATAGCTGCTTTCTTGGGCTGGACCGTCCTGAAGGATTATTCCCGGCTGAGTGGAGACAACGCCAATAGTTTGTTTCTCATAAGCAGAGCGGGATTTTTTAACCCTTGCTTTTTGGTCTTGATCAATACTGACTACGTCTCCGGCCTCTAAATTTTCAGTGCTAACATAAACCTCGGCTAAGTCAAGTCCGGTCTGGGTTCCTGAATTCTTCATCCAGTTGACTAAAGTCCAATCTGTTCCATCATAGATCCAAACAGTCAAATCTTTAGCGGCAGTTACAATATCGGCAGCACCGCAATTTAAGTTAACAAAAGGCGTACAGTCATAAGTTATCGCTCCGTTACTTTCTACAAAGATGATATGCCCTGCTGAGAGTGTCCCGGAACCTGCATCAAAATCGGTAATGGTAAAGGTGGTGGTGTTGGTGATGAAATGTGTCCCTGCAGAGACATCAGGAGTGGCATCGGAATCAGTAAAGGTCTGCTGGGCTCCAAAGCCAACGGCTCCATCAAAGCGGGAAGCTCCGGCATCAACCCACAAGGCATAAGGGTTGGTAATCACTGCCGAAGCAGCTACTGCCGGGGCGTTTTCTACATACAATGTAGCAGCATTGGTGACAGTTAAAGAGGAGGCAGCAGAGATAGTGGGCTGCATGAAGCGGTTAAACCTTTGGTTGGTAAAACCGGCAGTAATGGTATCAGTATGGGCCAGCACTGCTATATCAGATGCTTCTGCAGTCATGGTTGTATGGGCCCCCGGGGTGAGACTTAAAGCAATCTGCCCTCCTGAGACAGCTGATTGTGCTTGGGTTATAGAGCCATTAGTGTTAACTTGGAACAGATCACCGCTGCCCACAGATAAAAGTGCGGCAGGAGAGGTATCACCAATACCCACATTTCCTCCGGCAAAAACAGCAGCATAGTTAGTATCAGCTCCAGTGGGGGAGGCTACATAAAGCATAGTTTTTAAAGAAGTGCCATTGGTGGAAGAAGTCCCATTGGCAATGTACAACCCATATTGGTTAACTGTCCCGGCATCAGCATTATGGGAAGCAGTGGTAGTAATATATTCTCCATAAACATTAGTAGTTCCTGCTGTAGCTAGAGTTGAAGAAGGAGCAAGGTAGGAACCATAAAGGTTTAAAGTATCATCAGCGTTGGCGGTTACCGCTGTGGAGGCTGGTTGAGATCTTAAGCCATAGACTGTTCTGGTTTGAGTGGCTGCCAAAGCTCCGGTGGCCGAGGTGGCCAGATCCAAGCCAATTAAGGTATCACCGGTAGTAGAGGAAGAGGTCACGGTTGAATAAAGTCCTATCCCGGTTTTAGCAGCATTGCCGGTTAAAGCCAGGGTAGAGTAGAGTTGGTAGTCAGTATTAGCAGCAGTGGTAGAGTCAGCTCCGTTGATATATTCCCCATAACCTGTGACAGCAGCTCCAGCAAATGTTGGGCCAATATTAAGAAGCTTTCCTGAGGTTAAAGTGGTAGAGGTAATATTTACTCCAGTACCGGTAGTTAAAGTAGTGTTAGACATATCAACACCAGTTCCGGTAGTGATAGCAGAATCCAAAACTATGGATCCCTGGTTAAAGGTTCTTAAAATTAAGTCTGAGGAGTTAAAGGTTTCCCCAGCTTGAAGGTATAAAGGGGCAGAGGATTTAATAAAGGAAGCTGTGGGGTTGGTGAAGTTCAAATCATAGGCTACAGCTACATCCCCAGCTGAGGTAAAGTTAGCAGGCAAAGCTGAGGTCATGGTGGTATCAGAGACAGAAAAGACTGAAGATCCCTGGCTTTTGATGTTTAGCAGGTTCCCCACAAAGGCATAAGCATTGCCGGTAGAGATGGAAACCAGATCTCCGGTAGCATAAATATTAGTTGTGCCGGTGGGGGACCAATCAAAAGAGGCCAAAGAGCCGGAAGTTAAGCCGGTAGAGGTTGTAGTTAAGCTAAGTAATTTACCAGAGCTGAAGGTATTGGCAGCCCCGGTACCTATATTTAATAAGGTACCAGAGGTTACTCCCGTGGAGCCAATGTAGGCCTCGGTGCCGGTTAAGGTGGTATTGTCAGTAAAGACAAATCCCGAGGTGGTGGTGGTACCGGAAACTACCGAGGAAGTGAAGGTTTGGGAACCAGTGCCCGAGGTAAGAGCTAGGGCAGTAGAGGTAGTGTTGTTACCGATAGTGATGGTTTTGGCATTAGCTCCGGTGCCTAAGTTTAAAGCTCCCGTGCCTTTGGAATCGATACCTAAAGTAATATTTGTATCAGATCCTGAGGCTGCCATGGAAACAGTCGAGGGAGACCCGGTGGCTGCGGTAGTAAAGGTGAAACCGTTGACAGCCGTTGAAACTCCAGCCACCTTAAAGGTGGAAAGTCCGGCTTGTTGTAGATCTAAAAGATTGCCGGCAAAGGTTTGGGCTGAGTTGATACCTAAACCTGTCCCTGAGGTGGACCAGCCGGTAGAGGTGGTACCGGAGGGCTCAACTAACAGTTGTGGTTTGGTGGTGGTAGCTGTGCCTCCGGTAAACCAGGTACCAGCCAGAAGAGCTCCATAGTTAGTAGTAGCTCCGGAAACCGTGCCGAGATATAGACCGTAGTTGGTGGTAGCTGCTCCGCTATCTCCGCCCAGGTATAAACCATAGTTAGTGGTGCCCGTGGAGGTAAGAGCCGCGACATTGACTCCATAGTTAGTGGTGCCTGTGCCGGATAATGCTCCGATATTGATACCATAATTAGTAGTGCCACCGGTGGTAACTACTCCTCCCAAGTTTAACTGAGCGTTGGTGGTGGTGGTAGCAGAGGTGAGGGTGCCGGTGGAAATTTGATAGTTGGAAGTGGTACCGCCGGTCATCGTTCCCAGATTGATTCCATAGTTGGTTGTTCCTGTGGTAGAGATATTGCCGATCGTAAGACCTGCTCCGGTAGCTCCTGTTCCCGAGATTGCTCCGATGTTGATTCCTTTATCAGCGGTTGTTCCGGATAATGCTCCGATATCCAGCCCTGTGGAAGTAGCTCCAGTTAAAGCAGCAACTGCCAGACCATAATCAGTGGTAGCTCCAGTGGAGACAAAATAACCTCCATAGTTGGTAGTAGCAGCTCCAGTCACAGAAGAATAAATACCATAGTTGGTACCAGTGGCAGCAGTATTAGCTATATTTATCCCTCTGTCACTCACAGTAGAGGTAGCAACATCTAATTTATATGCAGGGGTGGCTATCCCGATGCCGACGTTGCCGGTATTAAAGACAGCAGCATAATTGCTGCCTCCGCCGGTGGGAGCATCAACAAAAAGACCATAAGCATTGGTGGCTCCAGCTGCCACGGCTCCGGCAGCGATCCTTAGCGTAGAAGCACTGGTAATAGTGGCAGAGCCAGCCGGAATAGGAGCTCCGGCAATGGTTAAGGTGTTGGCTTGATCAACAGTTATAGCAGAGCTATCAGTGATAGTGGGGGCGTTAAACAAAATACTATCCATACCGGAAGTTACTTGAGTGACTCCGGTTAAGGTAATAGTGGGGGGGGTAAAGGTGGCTGTGGTGTATTCAGCGTTAGTAGCTGAGGTAATAGTCGGGGCAGTGCCGGCTGCAAAGGTAAAAGCCGACACTCCGGATAAGGTACTCCTGGTGTCAATGGTTTGATAAGCGTTGGTGCCGTCAGTAAACCTAAAGGCGGTGGCGGTATTGGCCGGGGTATGGAAAACAGAAGCAGCGTTGGATTGTAAAGTTATGGCTCCGGCTGCCGAGTTGCCGATAGAAATGGCTCCGCTGGAGTTGCCGGTATTAATATTGGTGTCGTAATTGGAGGAAGCATTTAAAGAAATGGTCCCGCCGGTAACAGTCAAACCGGTTTGTCCGGTTAAAAGCCCGCCGGAGGTGATAGTGCCGGTGCCTTCGGAGGTAATATTGCCGGAAGTGGAAATGTGGTCGCCGGTTGTCACCGGGGAAAGGGTGCTGGTGCCGGAGTTCCTTTTCCAAAAACCGACATCTCCTCCACCTCCGGAGGTGATTGAACCGGAACAGGTGAAGTTGCCGGTGGTATCATCAACAGTACAGCCGGTTGACCCGGACCCTCCGGCTAAATTCAAAGATCCTCCGGCGCCGGGGTTAACGGTTAAAGAGGTGGCAGCGGTAGAAGCGGAAATTACCGGGGTAGTGCCGGCGAAGGTTAAGGCGGTGGAAGTTAGTGTGTTGGAGTTAACGGTGGAAGAAAAAGTCACTGCTCCGGCTATTTGTAAAGTACCGCTGCCGGTAGTGGAGATACCACCGGAGGTAGTAATGGAGTCTCCGGCAGTGGAAGGAGAAAGGCTAGTGCCAGCTCTGGTCCAGTAACCGCTGGTACCTGTTGACCCGCCGATAATATCCCCAGCACAGGTTAAGGTGCCGCTGGAGTTGGTAACGGTACAACCGGTAGAAGAAGACCCTCCGGCCATATCCACATCCCCGGTAGACGAGCCGGCAATCACTACCTTACCGCTAGTGCCGGCATCTAAGTTGATATTGGTCCCGGCAGTGGAGGCAGAGATAGCCGGTGTTGCGCCGGCAAAGGTTAAAGCGGTGGAGGAAAAAGTATTGGAGTTGATGGTGGAGGAAAAGGTTACCGCAGCGGAGGTGGTGGCTCCTCGGGCAGTAACAGCAGCTAAAGTATCAGCCTCGGTGCCGGTGATGGTAACAGTTGTGCCGGAAGCAGAAATGGAGTTGATACCGGCTCCGGCAATAGTCAAAGCCCCGGTTAAGGAGTTGACTGAGGTGACACCTCCGGAAGCATTAGCCCAACCGGGTATTCCTGAGGAGACAGTGAGAACTTGTCCGGAGGTGCCAACATTAAGTTTTTCCAGAGTATCTGTAGCAGAAGTATATAGTATGTCACCTTTTGTATAGGATGTTAGCCCTGTTCCACCATAGCCTGTGCCAATTTTAGTCCCATTCCAAGTACCGGTAGAAATAGTTCCCAGCCCGGTAATACCGCTAAAGGAACCGGAGATGGTATTAGAATCTCCGGATTTAATGGTTTTGTTAGAGAGTGTATCAGTGGTAGTTTTGGAAACTAAAGTATCAGTAATATCCGGTAAGGTTAGAGTTTTAGAAGAAGAGGTAGGTGCCCAGGTTAAAGTACCGGTTGTTCCTGTGCCTAAAACTAACTGATTAGAAGTAGAGGATAAAGATAAAGAGGAAAGGTTGAGGGAAGAAAAGGTGGGAGAAGAGGTGGTGGAAAGGTTTTGATTTAAAGTAACATCCCCGCTGACCTCTAAAGAGCTCCCGGATAAAATATCAGCAAAAATCATTCCCGAGGTGGTGGCAGTCATTTCAATGCCGTTCACACTACGGCTGACCACCAGATCGCCATTGAGGAAAGTATTAGAGTTAATCTCTAAATATTTAGTTACTGTCTCTTCTGCTAAAACAGCAGCTTTACCTTTGTTAACACCAGGGGTTAAAAACTTCTCAACCCCTGGTGTTTGATCAGTTTGGGCTAAGTAACCTGGTGAGACTGCTGGTAAGATTTTTAAGGCCAGAGAGTTAAAAGGGGAAATTAGTGCTGGGATAGTTAAAGCTGGTGTAGTCTGATGCAGCAGCATCAAACTACTGGTTATCAAGGTAGTAACTAGAGTAATAATAAATACGGTGATAGCTAAGATTTGATAGAGTTGGGACAGATAAATTTTCTTCAGTTGAGTTTCTTGGTGATATCTTTTGATATGCAGTGCTGGGGTTTGAGGAAAGTCTTGCGGTAGGTAAACTATTGGCCGCTCTTTTTCCAGCTGTTGCTCTTGCCTGATAATCTCCTCTGTTTTTTGGCTATTTGCTTCAACCGTCTCCATCAAAGTGGGCTGGGCAACAACTGTAGCGGAGATCTTTTTTAAGCAGGCTTTAGTTTTTTTCCCTGTTAACTTAGGATTTTGGGTAATTATTTTTTTTAATTGAGCCAGGTGGTATCTTCTGCTGCCACCCTTAGTCCTCTTAGGGAAGATCTTTCCCTGCTCCTCCCAATTGCGCAGTGTTTTGTCCGACACACCCAAAAGAGCCGCTGCTTCTGAGATAGTATAGAAGTATTTTTTAGAAAATTCCTCTGTCTGAGGATCATTTGATAAAGTCTTGTTTTTATTGTTCATAAATCTTGGAAATTTGAACTTAAAAGTTGGAAAAATTCAGACCTAATTTAGTTTTAAATAATTCCAGACAAAACGTCAAGAGGGAAAAGTAATTTTGCCTAAAGCAGTTGTTCTTCAGTTGAGATAAGTACTGCTTTGTAAACCCCTTGATATAAAGATCCAACTCTTTTGTATTTTTTGTTAAAGTACATGGTATATCTAGTACCTAGGGAATTTATAAACTTATCCATTGACTCGGTACCTTTTTGTCTGATGGTGTAGAAAGAGGATCAGATATAACTTTGAATAGTCCTTCCCTGCAAGGCCTGGCCTTTGGTGACTTTGGTGAGGTACTCTTGTTTGTGAAAGGACTTTAAATAAAAGTTGGAAAAAATCTTTTCTAACTTTTGATGCTAAAAGTAATCACTTTGCCCTATAATAGAAGGATTATTTTCCTATAGTATTTAGATTTTTTTAAAACAGAGAAACAGTTTGTCAGCTTGATAGAAGATCTATCGGAGGACTTTTTTCAGTAAGTTAATAGCAGTGAAGATAGATATCAGATAAAAGAAGTAGATGAAGTCTAGTTTAGGTGTAAAAGTGAATGATAAAGATCTATAAAAACTGTAATATTTTTGTAAATAAATGGTGAGAAAGTAGTAAGATTTTTGGAATAATTTTTAGATCATTTATGATAAAAAAGTGGTTCTGTATCAATCTAAAACACCTATTGAAAAATTTAGCAAAGTATAACAAGTTTTGCTAAAAGTTAACAAAGTTGAGGCTAGGTTACAAAGTTAAGAACCTTCCCTGGGACATAAACACTGTTTTTGACTTCTTTACCATCTAAAAATTTTTGGATTTTAGGGCTTTTTTGAGCCTGGGAAAGGATAAGTTCTTTATCCTGGATCATCTCTCTATCTATCAGCAGTTGATCTCTGACTTTACCGTTAACCTGAATGACCACCATGATCTGTTCTTCCTGCAAATATTTATCTTCCACTTCAGGCCAGGCTTGTTGGTGGATAGAGTAAGGCTGCCCTAACATTTGCCATAGCTCCTCAGTCATATGAGGAGCAAAGGGGGAAAGGACAATTAAAAACCTTTTCTTTTGGTCTAAAGTTAGCTTTTCATGGTAAACTAGGTTAGTAAACTCCATCATGGAGGCAATAGCTGTATTAAACTTCATATTCTCAATATCATTTCCTATTTTGACAATTAGCTTATTTAAAACTACCTCTATTTTGCTGTTTGCAAGAGAATCGATGTATTCTGAGCTCATAACTTCCCAGATTCTGGTTAAAAACTTATAAACACCATTGATGCTGGTGGGATCCCAAGAGATGGTATTTTCGAAAGGTCCCATAAAGCCTTCATAGACCCTTAAGGTATCTGCTCCATACTTGTTAATGATTTGATCAGGAGTTACTACATTGCCTAAAGATTTGCTCATCTTTCTTCCGTCTGCAGCTAAAACCAGACCAACACTGGAAAGCTTTTGGAACGGTTCAGGTGTAGAAACTACACCTATCTCATACAAAACTTTGTGCCAAAAACGGGAATAAAGAAGATGCAGCACTGCATGCTCAGCCCCGCCAATATACCAATCTACCGGCATCCAGTATCTCTCGACTTCACTTGAGACAAGTTTTTCTTGGTTGTGAGGGTCAATAAAGCGCAGGAAATACCAGCAAGACCCGGCCCACTGAGGCATGGTATTAGTTTCGCGTCTGGCTGGACCACCACATTTAGGACAGGTAGTATTGACCCAATCTGTAACTTGGGCCAGCGGAGACTCGCCGGTGCCGGTTGGTTCATACTCTTTAACCTCTGGTAGTTTTAAAGGTAACTGGTTCTCAGGGATAGGAACTATGCCACAGTTGGGGCAGTGGATTAAAGGGATTGGTTCTCCCCAGTACCTTTGGCGGGAGAAGATCCAGTCCCGCAGATGATATTCAACAACTCTCACACCCCACCCCCTTTTTTCTAAGTGGTCCATAATAACTGTTGAAGCTTCATGGATATCTAACCCATCTAAAAACTCGGAGTTAGTTATGACTCCTTCTTTTTCTTGGACCTGCGCAGCTGTGGTAATTTCCGAAGTATCCTTATCTTTACCTACAACCACTCTAATGATTGGTAGGCTAAACTCTTTGGCGAACTCAAAATCTCTGATGTCATGTCCCGGAACTCCCACTACAGCTCCTGTTCCAACATTACCTAAGACAAAGTCGCTGACCCAAATAGGCAGGCGCTTGCCATTTAAATTATTAATGGCGTAGCTTCCGGTAAAAACCCCTGTTTTGGCTCTTCCCTGGGCAATTCTTTCTTCTTCTGAGCGGTTAATAGTCTGAGAAACATATTTTTTAACCTCATCCAGGTGTTCTTTTTTAGTAATTTTGTTTATTAAGGGGTGTTCTGGTCCGATGACGATGAAGGTTGCCCCAAAATTAGTGTCTGGTCGGGTAGTAAAGCAAACCACTTCCTGATCACTACCTTGGACCTTGTAGGTAATATTAATACCTTCTTTGCGCCCAATCCAATTAATCTGCATATCCTTAATAAATCTGGGCCAGTCTAAGTTTTGGACACCTTCCAACAACTTATCAGCATAATAAGTGATCCTTAAAATCCATTGTCTGACCAGTTTCTTTTCTACCGGTGTGCCGCAGCGTTCACATTTACCATTGACTACTTCTTCGTTAGCTAAGCCTGTTTTGCAAGAAGGGCACCAGTTAATAGGAGCTTCTGCCTCATAAGCTAAACCTTTCTCAAACAGTTTTAAAAAGATCCACTGGGTCCATTTATAATAGTTTGGATCAGTTGTATTGATCTCCCGGCTCCAGTCATAAGACAAGCCGGTCTGCTGCATCTGTTTTTTGATATGGGCGATGTTTTTGGCAGTGGTGATAGCCGGATGAATCCCGGTCTTGATGGCGTAATTTTCCGCCGGCAGGCCAAAGGCATCCCAGCCCATGGGATGAAGGACGTTGTAGCCTTTTATTCGGTAGTAGCGGGCTAAAATATCCGAAGAAGTATAGACCTTAAAATGGCCAACATGAAGCCCGTCCCCGGATGGATAAGGGAACATGTCTAAGATGTATTTTTTAGGCTTAGGCGAAGAATCTGGAGCTTGGTACAGATTACTCTCTTGCCATTTTTGCTGCCATTTTAGTTCGATCTCTTTAGGAAAGTATCTCTTCATAACTAGGAATGATCTTAGCATAAGGTGGATTTGAGTTCAAGGCAAGGGAGATATATTTCGTAAAGAAGTTTTAACTGTTTCCACAGAGATTTTCACAGACATAAAATCTACTCAAAGTTATTCTTACTGATATAGTTATGTAGTAAAAAGCTATATTTTTGGTTGTTAAGAAGTTTTATCGGGACCCATTTTGAAGCTATGCGAAAAACAACCTTATTAATATTGATATACAAAGATATATTGACAAGAGGGTCCAAGTTTACTACACTTTGTGTAGTTAGAGATTTGTAAACTTTGCCTATCAAGTAGGAGTAAAGGCAGACGGTTACTCCTACTTGATAGGTTATTAGAGATTCTAAATCATTTCTTAACCACAGAGCTCTTAACTGGTGAATTCTTTCCTTTTCACAGTATTTTACACAGATAGACTAAGCATGATTTTTCCAACTTTTAATCTTAAATCTTTCTAGTGGGTTGACGAGTAAACTTTTCCGTTTTAGGATGAAGTAAGGAGGATATATGCGCGACAACACCTGGCTTTTATCGAGGTTAGATTATTTGTGGTCTAAACATTTTGCTGATATTAATCAACCCAATAGGGTCTTTATCCGTTTTGGAAGATTTGCCAGGCTCCGTTTTGGATCTATTATGTTAGACCGTAAGAGTGACAGTACCTATATCACTATTACCGGGATGTTTCAGGATGTAAAAATTCCCCTTGAGGTGGTTGATCATACTATTGCCCATGAACTTTGTCATTATACTCATGGCTTTTCTTCTCCTCATGTAAGGCTTCATAAATATCCTCATGAAGGAGGAGTGATTAAAAAAGAGATGGAAAGAAGGGGAATGACATACTTATATAAAACCTACAGGTTATGGATTAGAGGATACCGGAAGGAGTTGAAGACATACTATAGAAGAAGGAGAATATAGAAGTATGGATGATCAAAACAAGATTGATGAGTTTATAGGTAAGTATAAAATTCCTCTCGTTTTAGCACTGGTGGGTGTGGTTCTTTTAATTGGGGGAATCGTCTCCTCGGGAGTTATCTCCAAAACCTTTGTCAAATCAACTAAGTATCCTGCTAATTCTCAAAAAAACGCAGCTTTGGCTCCAATGATTATCAAGGTGGATGTGGCTGGAGCAATAGAAAGACCGGGGGTCTACTTGTTAAATAGTGAGTCTAGAGTAGAGGATGCTATCAAGGCAGCTGGTGGAGTAACTCAGGAAGCAGATAGTCAATATCTATCACAGTCTCTCAATCTAGCTCAGAGGCTATCAGACGGGGTTAAAGTTTACATCCCTTATCAAGGAGATCCAGCATCTGTCTCAGGTGGATCAGTAGGCAGTGTAGCGGGTACTGCTTCTCAAAATAACATCGTTAATATTAACAATGCTGGCTCAGATGAGCTGGACAAACTCCCCGGGGTGGGACCGGTGACTGCTCAAAAAATTATTGATAACCGGCCCTACTCAGGGATCGAGGAGCTGCTGACTAAAAAAGCAGTCTCCAGGTCTGTTTATGAGAAGATTAAAAGCCTAGTAAGCACTTACTAAATTAAATTCAAATGAGTTTTGACTTTGAGTATGTTTAAAGTTGTACTGATAATCATCACATCATGGTCATTATTATTTACCTTCCGTGTTCTACAAATAGGAGGCTTAGATTTAACTTATAAAGAAGAAGGGGTGGAGCTTTTTAAGCCTGCTAGGGAGTATTTAGTGAAAGTGGTGGATCAGATTTTACCTTACCCTCAGTCAGCTTTACTCTCTGGAATTATCTTAGGATCTCAAGAAAGGCTGCCCTTTTATCTGAAAAATGAGCTCAAATCTACTTCTACCATTCATATAGTGGTGGTCTCTGGCCAAAATTTAACTATCTTGGCTGGTTTTATAATGAGCCTAGCCTTCCTTATAGGAAGAAAAAAGGCGGGGATATTTACCTTTTTGTTAATTTTTTTCTACAGCCTGTTAACCGGTTTCCAGGTTCCTGTCATCAGGGCAGCGATTATGGTCACTTTTACCTTTTTGGCTTTGATGGTGGGTAAAGAAAGAACAGGTTGGTGGGTACTGCTTTTGACAGCCGGTTTGATGCTGCTGTACAATCCCCATTGGCTGTTTAATATCTCTTTTCAGCTAAGTTTCTTGGCTACTTTTGGAGTGGTAGTGGTGGCTCCCATCCTTTTGGAAAGTTTGCAAAAAGTGCCTCAAATTTTAAGGCAGGATTTGGCAGTTACTTTGGCTGCCCAGGCTTTAGTCCTGCCGGTTATTGTTTATAATTTTCATCAACTGTCTTTGGTGGGAGTACTGGCTAATATTTTTGTTCTCTGGACTATTCCTCTGGTGATGGTAGCTGGATTTTTAAGTTTAGGAGTTGGGTTGGTCAGCACTTTTTTAGGGCAGTTGGTAGGGTTGGTCCCGGCAGTCTTGCTGACATATTTCATATATATAGTAGATCTATTTGCTAAACTGCCTGGAGCCGGTCTTGAGATAGGGGAAACATCAGTGATTTTTTGGCTAGGGTATTATTTGTTAATAGTAGCAGGAGTATGGTATCTGGCAATAAGGTCAAATAGGTAAGGAGTGTGCTATCATATCCTTATGGTTAAAAAACAGTTAAAGCAGGACTTAAAAAAGGCAGTAGAGAGTTTGGGCTATCAAAGTGGTGATATAGTTGTATCTATTTCACCAAATGTACTCTTTGGAGATTATACTGCAAATATCGCGCTGCAATTGGCTAAACAAAAAGACGGGGGCGGTAAGCAGTCTCCTTTGGAGATTGCTAAGGAAATTTTACAAAAGTTTGACCATCCGGACTATTTGGAGAAGGCAGAAGTTGCCGGTCCCGGATTTATCAACTTTTTTATCAAACCAGAAATAACTTCCCAGCAGGTGAAAGAGATTTTAGAGGAGGGAGAAAATTTTGGGAAAAACGAAAACGGTAAGGGTAAAAAAATCCAGGTTGAGTTTATCTCTGCTAATCCCACCGGTCCCTTAACTTTAGCTAATGGTAGAGGAGGAGCTTTGGGAGATACCTTAGCCAATGTTTTGTCTTTTAGCGGCTATGAGGTGGAGAGAGAATATTATGTTAATGATACAGGTAACCAGATTCGACTTTTAGGTGAATCAGTTTTGGCAGCAGAAGGGAAAATTGAGAAAAAAGAGGAATATTACCAGGGTGAGTATATTAAGGAACTGGCATCAGAATTTTCCGATAAATTGAATTTAGAACCTCAACAATTAGGCCATCTTTTAGCTGATTATCTGTTAGAAAAGGAGATTAAACCAGCTATAAATAGGATGGATGTTCATTTTGATCAGTTTTATTCGGAAAGATCTGTCTATCATCGAGGTTTAATTGATCAAGTAAAAATCCAATTAAAAGCTAGGAGCTTAGCTTACGAAAAGGATGGAGCTTTGTGGTTTAAATCCTCCCAGTTTGGGGATGAAAAAGACCGGGTTTTGCTGACTTCAGAAGAAGGCCGGGGGAAAACTGAGCCAACTTACTTCTTAGCTGATATTGCCCATCATTTAGATGATTTGGAAAAGGGCTATATCAAAAGAATTAATATTTTGGGAGCAGATCATCATGATTATGCCAAAAGGATCGAATGGGCAATGGAGGCTTTAGGCTTTAAGGATAAGATTGAAATTATCCTTATGCAAATGGTTAGGCTTTTTAAGGAGGGGCAGGAAGTGAGGATGTCCAAAAGAGCGGGGACTTTTGTGACCTTAGATGAACTGTTGGATTTAGTGGGCAAAGATGTAGCCAGGTTTTTCTTTTTAATGTATTCTCCTGACTCTCAGATTGACTTTAACCTGGATCTGGCCCGGAAGCAATCACATAAAAACCCCGTTTTTTATGTCCAGTATGCCCATGCCAGGATGAGTAATATCTTAGCCAAAGCCGGGGACAGTAGGGAGAAAGAGGAGCCCGGAGACTATAGCTTATTAAAACAACCTTCAGAGACAGCTTTAATCTCTCATTTGGTAGCTTTTCCTGATTTGGTCCAGGAGACAACTCAAAGTTATCAAGTCCATAAATTTACCAGTTATACTACTGCTTTAGCTGATTTTTTCCATAAATTTTATGAAAATTGCCAGGTTTTGGGAGCTCAGCCGCCCCGGTTAGAACAAGCCAGACTAGGTTTGGTGAAAGCTGCTAAAATAACTTTAGCTAATAGTTTAAATTTAATGGGAGTTTCAGCCCCTGAAAGGATGTGACTTATGTTTAGATCAGAAGGAAGAAGAAAAAGAGGGTTTGGACCCTTGGCTATCTTTAGATTGCTTTTATCTTTGATGATGTTTGCTGTTTTGGGTTTGGGAGTTTATCAAGCCTTTAGGTATTTTTCTGGAGGTACTATAGCTGGCCCGGACTTACTGGAAACAGATCCTAGGGCAGCTTTGATCTCCCTGATAACTTCAGAGGATTCAGCTAAAGTCCTTTTTGGACTGTTGGGTTTTGATTTGAAGGGGGTAACCAATAGCTCTACCTTAGGTATCAATACCTCACCTGCTGCTAAAAACTCTACCTCTGAAGGTAATTTAACCTTGAAGTTTGCTGTGGTTGCGGATACTCATAACGATAATGTTAATTTAGCTAAAGCTTTACAGCAGGTAAAGAGTGGTGGAGCCAAGTTTGTTGTTGGGTTAGGAGATTACAGCGCTTCCGGGACTTTACTTGAGCTTAAGGAGGCTAAAAAGGTTTTTGAAGCAACAGGTATCCCTTACTATCTAACTGCAGGAGACCATGATTTATGGGAAGCCCGGGAAAAGGGCTTGGCGCCGGAGAGCAACTTTACTAAAACTTTTGGTACGCCTTATCAATCATTTATAGATAGTAATATACGGTTTGTACTACTATTTAATAGTGATAACTATTTAGGTATTGAAGATTTACAGATGAGTTGGTTAGAGGAAGTGTTATCGGAGGATAAGGGTCTTATCACCTTTGTTTTTCTGCATGAGCCCTTATCTCATCCGACTGCTGACCGGGTAATGGGCAAGACTACTCCTAAACTGTTACCTCAAGCTCAGAAGCTGATCAGTATTTTGGCCGAGACAGGGGTTTCAGAGGTCTTTGCTGGAGATATTCATGCCTACAGCCGTTACAGTGAAGAGAAAACTGGGTTGAAGATGACTACTGTGGGAGCTGTAACCCAAGAAAGGAATGTACAGCTTCCCAGGTTCCTTTTAGTTGACGTCTTTGAAGATGGCAGCTACAATATCGAAGATATGGAGATTAAAGAATAAAAATGAATACTAATCCAATGATACAAAAAACATTAGTCTTAATTAAACCGGACGGTATGGCCCGGGGTTTGGCGGGGGAGATAATTTCCCGCTTTGAAAGAGTTGGTTTAAAAATTGTTAAGGCTAAGCTTGTTCAAGCTGACATAGAGTTAGCAAGCAAACATTATCCTACTACCCCTGAATGGTTGGATAAGGTGGGGAATAACACTATCAGTGATTGTCAAAAGTATGGATTGGATGTTAAAAAAACTATGGGGACGGATATTCCGGCCGAGATAGGGAAGTTGGTTCATAAATGGAATATGGAATATATTTTAAGCGCTCCGGTTTTTGCTTTAGTCTTTGAAGGTATTCATGCTGTTGAGGTAATAAGAAAACTTTGCGGTCCAACACTACCGCTTTTGGCTGCCCCCGGTACAATCAGAGGTGATTTTTCCAGTAATTCCGCCATCTCGGAAAATATAGAACATAAACCGATTAGAAATTTAATCCATGCTTCCGGAACTGTCGAGGAAGCAGAACGAGAAATTGCTCTTTGGTTTGGGGGAGAATAATTTGCAATATTCCCATAAAATTTTTGTTAGAATTTTCTATTTTTAATTTTCTTTTGGGGTAATGGTTAATAAATTAGTCATTATAGTTAGCAGATTAGTTGTGTGAGTGATAGTTTGTACTCAAAAATAAAAAGATTGTTCCAACAAGCTTTTTGGAGATGAGTACAAAAATTTCAATAGATCAAACTAGAACAATTGTTTGTCGGAGCGGAGGGAATTGAACCCTCTACTTCTCGAACCCGAATCGAGCGTTCTACCGATGAACTACGCTCCGTGATACTTAGTATTTTACCTTGCTTGGTGCTAGAATGTAAGTAGCTTAAGTTTTAAATAAAAGACAAATAAGGCTGATTTTGATAAAATATAAGTGTTTTAGGGGACTTAAATTTTAGCCCCTGTAGCTCAGTAGATAGAGCAGCCCCGTCCTAAGGGGTTGGTCGGGGGTGCAACTCCCTCCAGGGGTACTATGTTTAAATCAAAACGTTTTAGAAATATTTTTCTGATCAGATTTGCTGGATATTTTTTTATCCAGGTGGGTCTGGTAATCCTGGCTTTAGTGGTGGAGCCGGTGATTAATGAGGAGATGAAGTTTAGGTTTAATGAGTTAACCGGCAGGCAGTATATTTTGCCCCGTATTATTACTTCAACCTCAGACCAGCTAGATGGTTTAAACAGAGGTGGGGAATCAGTGGGTTTTGGGGACTTAAGGATTGGCGGAGTGGAAACGATTACCCCTGTTTCCACCGATTTTGGTATTGTTATTGAAAAGATTAATGCCAATGCTAAAGTGGTAGCTGATGTTAATCCAGCTAAAGAAGCTGAATATATGGCAGCTTTAAGACAGGGGGTAGCCCATGCTAAAGGTACTTCTTACCCTGGGCAAAAGGGGAATATCTATCTTTTTTCCCACTCTACTGATGCTCCTTGGAATGTAGTCCGGTTTAATGCTATCTTTTATCTTCTTGGTAAGCTAGAAACAGGAGATCGGGTGATTATTTTTTACCAAGGACGTCGTTTCGATTATATTGTTTTTGATAAGATCATTGCCAAGCCTGAGGAAACACAGTATTTGACTAATGTTTATCCCGAGTCAATTTTAACTTTACAAACTTGTGATCCTCCCGGGACCACTTTAAACAGGTTAATTATTAGAGCAAAACTGGTGGGAAGTTGAGTTGCTTAAGTTACTTAAGTAACTTAAAATATAAGAAGATGAGTAAACGTTTTTTGATCACCCTTATCACCTTGCTGCTCATCATTGCTGGAGCGGGGATTGCTATTGCCTTAACTAAAGGTTACACTTTTTCTTCTAAAGAAGGGAGGTTGGTAGGTACAGGTATAATATCCGTAACCTCTTTGCCTGATGGAGCTTCAGTCTATATTGATGGGCATTTAGCTACTGCCACCAACGCTAATATCTCCAATCTGCCGCCCCACAAATATAAAATGAAGGTCATAAAAGACGGATTCATCCCTTGGGAAAAGCAGGTTGAGGTAAAAGAGGGGGTGGTCTCGGCTATTAAAATTACACTTTTCCCGGCTCTCCCGACCATCTATCCTTTAACTCATAATGGGGTAGTCAAACCCATACTCTCTCCGGATGGTCAAAAATTAGCTTTTACTGTTCCTTTCACCCCCGATAATCCTTTAAGACAAAAAGGAGGGTTGTGGGTGTGGACGATGACTTCCCAGCCGATTGCCTTCAACCGTAACGCCGGCCCCAGGCAGTTGGTAGCTTCAGTTCCCAGTCTGGATTTTGCCCAGGCTTCTTACCGTTGGTCTCCGGATTCAAAGCAACTGTTCGTCACCATGCAGGAGAGTAACTTACCAGGGGATATCAATAAGCGAAGTTTTTTACTGTCATTTGAGAGTTCAACTTCCGTGACTGATCTGAAAGATATTACTCCCATGGTGGATTCAGTTGTCAAGGGTTGGGAAGAGGACCAAAAAGTTCAGGAAGAAACCAGAGCTTTATTGATTGATGATTTAAAATTAAAAGAGATAGCCACTCATCCCGGGACTTTAAAGTGGTCCCCGGATGAGACAAAATTCATCATAGGATCAACACTAGCTACTCCAAGTCCAACTGCAAAAGCTGTCAGTAGTGCTTCTGCAGAACCGGCGGGAAAGAGGGGGATGTTGAAAGGATATAGAGTTTACGATTTAGAGGAGCGGCAATATTATGATCTCCCTCAAGCTTTAGCTTATTATTGGTTACCGGAGTCTACCCATATTATCTTAGTACAAGAGGACAAAATAGGCATTGTGGAGTTTGATGGAAGTAATGTGGCAGAAATTTATGCCGGTAAATTTGAGCCCGAATTTGTTTTCCCCTGGCCTGATTCCTCCAGGTTGGTTGTGTTGACCTCTTTTGCTACCTCTACAGCTTCCAGTCCTAACTTATTTGGAGTAAATTTAAAGTAAACTAATTGACAATCCACCAATTAAACTGGATGTTAGTAATAGAGGGGGTTTTAACCTCCACGGTAAAACCGTAACCTGGAATTTGGCTGGTAACAGAGAGTATTTGATCAGTAATTGTGGTTGGAGTGATAAAGACAAGAGAATTTTCCGTTATTTCCTTGGTGTAAATGATTATTTTCCTTTGCCCTGCAGGCAGCAGACCTGTTCCTACAGTTTTAGTGAGGTTGATTTTAGTAGTTGTTACCTCACCCTGAGCTATTATGTTACCTTTATTATCTATTGTGATGAGGTTATTAAAGAAATCAACATTTCCTGCCAGGGGACCGTTTTGCAGGTAGAGGGTACCTAAGGTACTTAAGGAACTTCCGGTAATATTCATAGTCCCATCTATGGAGAAGTTACCGGCTATGGTGGTATTACCAAGGTAAGTCTCACCTAAAGATTTTAGGGAGTTTTGGAATATTCCTTCATAAGAGGTAAGTAGGCCGGAGATGGTAGCAGAACTCACCTCCCAGGAGTCAAGGCCCACCTGGGAGGTGTTAACCAGGGCAGCAGAAGAGGTGGAGAGTAAGACATCAGGAGGAGTAAGGGTTAAGGAAGCAGAAGTAGAAGCTTCCAGTTGGGTTAATCTGGCCCGCTGCGACTCGATCACATCGAGGCGAGCAGATAAAGAGGCTACTTGGGCAGAGAGAAGATCCAGCAGTGATGGACCAGCGGTGCTGACACTCAGGTGGTTCACCTCGGGGGAGCTCGCCTCGCGAAGCGGGCCAGGGCTCACCCCCGAGGTGTTTGCTTGGGCTAAAGATGAAGAGGAAACCAAATTTCCATTTTGGTCTAAGGTTAAGTTAGAAAGGAGATCTGTAGGATCAGCAAAGGAAGGATTAACAAAAACTAAGATTTTACCAGTAGCTTCTCCTGAGTAATCCTCTAAGGCTTTACCAATCATTTGTCCGGGTCTGGTAGCTTTCATGGCTACTCCCGGAATAGAGGAAGAAGTAAGGTAATCTCCGGCTTTGATTACTCCAGACTCAGTAGATACCTTGACAGGTACTCTTCCTATCAAAGCTACCTTCTTCCAGTAGATACCGGAGACAGCAGAATCTTTTTCCTCTCCTAAGGTAATACCGGGATTGGTAGAGATAACCCCAAGGACAGATTTTTGGTAGGAAGAAGAGGATCTGGTAATTAAACCACTTTGTCTCACCTCGGAGGAGTCAGCCTTCGCTTCGCTCACGCTGCCACCATCCGAGGTGTTCTTCTGGAAGGTGTTCGCAATGACAACGATCTCTCCAGCTTCTAGACTACTGTCAGCGGTAGGATATTCCTCTGCTATATCAAAACCACCGGTAGCTGTGGAGGTCACAAATTTACCATTGATACCATAGATATTATTGATAAATCCAGCAGAAGATGTTCCCAGATCAGCCACAGGGTTGTAAACTACCACTGAATCAGTGGCTACTTGGGAACCAATGGAATCTGTTAAAGTCATAATCTGGTAAACTAAAGCTCCTCCATCAGTACAGGTAGCTACCGAGGTAACCCTACTATGTTTCCCTCTGGTAGAGTTATACAGAATATGGGAGGAAGTAACTGAGGTAGGAGTTTGTAAAACTGCCTGGGTAGTACCGGTAGTTTGAGAGGTACAATCACCGGTACCGGGAGCATCTACTAAAGAACCAGAAACTACCGAAGTATTGGAAGCTGTCAGGTTACCTGAAAGGGAAGTAGCTCCTAAGGTCTTGCCAGTTAAAGTCTCAGTTCCAGCTAAAGTAGCTAAAGTACCAGTGGTAGGTAAAGTTACCCCGGTGGTTCCAGTAGAGGTCAAGGTGATGGCATAAGCTCCAGAGGTAACAAGTGATGATCCATCAGCTATGGTTAAGGTGGCAGAGGTGGCAGGTTGGGTAATAGCTACTTTATTAATACTGGTAGCTGTAGCTACACCTAAGGCAGGGCTGGTCAAGGTGGGAGAGGTAGCTAAAACTACTGATCCAGTACCGGTGACAGTGTTACCTAAAACTGTAACAGTGCCGGTAGAATCAGGCAGGGTCCAGGTCCGGTTATCTGTGAGATCTGAGGAGGTAAAAGTCCCGGTAAAACTCCCGGCTCCACCAGCAGCTGGGAGTAAAGCTAATTTATCAGCATTGGCTGTGGTGGTTCCTACTATTAAAGAACCGGTACCCTTAGCATTTAAGGTCAAAGAGATGTTGGTATCTCCTCCGGTAGCAGAAAGGGAAGGGGAAACGGTGGTGGCAGCATTAGCCAAAGTTATCTCATTGACAGCGGAAGCATTTAAATCCAGGATTAACAGCTCATTACCTGAGGAATCTGCCAGATACCCTAAATCAGCAAACCTGGGAGTAGTCAGTGTTTTATTGGTTAAAGTATCAGTAGTAGTTCTTCCTATATAAGTATCAGTACCTTGGAAGGTAAGGGTAGTAGAGTCAGTCCCAGCCAAAGTTAAAGTATTAGAGGAGGTCAAAGTCTTACCATCAGCAATGGTTAAAGTAGCTGAGGTAGTAGGGGCAGTGATAGCTACTTTGTTGATGGAGGTAGCTGTAGCTACACCTAACACTGGAGTAGTAAGAGTGGGAGAAGTAGCAAAGACTAAGGCTCCTGAACCTTGTTCATCTGAGATGGAAGCAGAAAGGACTGAAGATAAAGCTGTAGTAGCTAAATTTGAGGAAGCATCGGTAAAGATGGCCCGGGAAGCTGTCAGACCTGATAAAGTAATAGTCCCGGAGGAAGTGATCCCTGTGAGCCCGGAGATAGCCCCGGTAGCAGTTAAAGCTCCGGTACTACCTACAGTAAAGAGGGCTGTATTAGAACCGTTATATACTATCATCCCACCTGAACCTGCCAGGTTAGGAAAATTAGCATCAGTAGTATCAGCATAGTTGACCCTGATTATTCCTGTCCCCTGGGCATTTAAGGTTAAGTTGGCAGATCCTAAGATAGCTGAAGCATTAGAGGCAGTATTGGAGATAGTTGAGGCATTCATCAGTCCATTTAAATCATCCAGGTAAGTGGTGACCTCAGTAGTTTGGGCAGAGTTAATTTTAAACCGAAGTCTGGTGACCCCGTTTCTGGAGGCTGCAGCTATAGCTGAAATATCCCAGGTTTTAGTTTCCCAGGTATTGGCAGAAGAAGCAGTAAAGGTAGTGGTTTGCCAAGTGGAACCATCTTCTGAGAAAGCTGCCTCCATTAAAGTAGAAGCTGTGGAGGAGGAGTAGAACTTAAACTGCAGATCATTTTTGTTAGATAGATCAGTAGAGGAGATAGTTTTAGTGATATTAAAGTTGGTCATGTCAGAAGTAAGTGTTGATTTGTAAACCGTACTTTGAGCAGTAGATCCATTAATACCTCCAATGGTGTAATAATAGGGAGTAGAGGAGATAGTAATAGGTGTGACGGTATGGCCGGATAACACCTGGGGAAGCTGATCATGACCTGTGGCTGAAAAGCTGCCAATATTACCGGAAGAATCTATGGTAGCCCGATAGATTGTACTTTGATCTGCAGAACCATTATTACCTCCAAAGGCATAAATGTAGTAGACAGAACCAACAGTTGTTGTGGCAGCCTGCAAATCTTGCAAAGCTTGAGGAAGTTGTCCCTGAGAGGTAGTACTAAAAGATCCAATATTACCGCTTCCATCAATTATTGCTTTATATACTGCGCTTTGAGTTGTTGATCCATTTTTACCCCCTAAGACATAGATATATGTGGTTCCTGAGATAGTTAAGGTAGCTGAAGTATGTTTGGATAGAGCTTGAGGAAGTTGTCCCTGAGAGGTAGTACTAAATGTTCCAATATTACCAGACCCATCGATGGTTGATTTATATACTGTTGATTGGTCAGATGTACCGTTATTTCCTCCTAAAACATAGATATAGTTTGTATTTGATATTGTTGTGGCATACGAAGTATGGTCATATAAAGCTTGGGGTAATTGATTTTGGGAGGTAGTACTAAAGCTACCGATATTTCCCGAAGCGTCTAAAGTAGCTTTGTAAACCGTGGATTGAGCCGTTGATCCATCAATACCTCCAATAACATATATTCCTGGCGGCTGCAAAGCTTCAGAATAAACCCTGCCCGAAGGAAAATTAGTAGTATTTAAAGTATTCCCTATATAACTACTGTAAAATACTTTGATAGTTCCCCCATTGGTTGTACTACCAGCACCACTTAGACTATTACCTTTTGACTGGATAGTTGCTCCGGTTAGGTCCACTGTCGCGCTATAAAGTAAAATACCTCCTCCAGCACCGCCACCGCCATTACCACCAATACTTGCGTTTTGGTTACCTCCAGCACCACCGGCGCCTCCATTGGCCTTAATACTACCTGAAACAGTAATACTTGTGGAGGAAGTAAGTTTAATTGCTTCACCCCCAGCACCGCCTCCGCCTCCACCTGAAGAGGCATTCATATAACTGCTCCTATGTGTACCGTTTCTTCCACCTCCACCGCCACCATTTGATCCTTCCCCAACTGCTCCATTTGCTCCATCGAGAGGTCTAGTTCCTTGCCCGTTAGCACCACCACCTCCTCCACCACCACTACCAATTTGTACTGAAGTATCTGTTGAGGTATCGCTGTTAGCGTTAGAACCTAAATACCCCCCATCCCCTCCTGTACCTGAAGGACCATTCCCTCCTGTACCACTATAATTTCCTCCACCTCCACCTGCACCTGCAGGTCCATAACCCGTACTGCCAGAACCACCATTATTTAGTTGTTGCCCTCTGCCTCCAGCCCCCCCCACTCGTGTTCCACCAGAAGGGCCACATCCTCCAGTCCCATTAGAACCACTTGTACCGCCTCCGGTAGCGGTTCCTCCACTACCTGCGGTTGGACAATAACCTGAATATCCAGAGTCAGCACTACCCCCACCCCCACCTCCGGCTCCTGCAGAAGCACCTCCTCCATTACCAGCATCGGCTTCATAAGTTCCCGCTCCACCACCACCTCCACCACCATATCCTAAACCGCTTAATTGAATAGCTCCGGCAACTGTAATATTTCCTGTTGCATTAAGTGTGGGAGCAGTTAAACCCGAAACAGTTAGGGTAGTACCAGAGGGGATATTTATTGTGGTAAAATTAAAGGTGGATTTAGTATCAGTAGCAATAGTACAAGTAGATGTTCCGGCATTCCAGGAAAGTCCTGTACCAGTACATCCTCCGGAACTACTACCAAGTGATAGATCCAAGGTGCCATCAGCCCCTGTCCCTCCATCTACAGTTGCACCTGCAGAAACAGTAGTATGTCCTGATAAAGCCTGGGGTAGCTGTCCTTGGGAAACAGTTGAGAAAGCTCCTACATTGGCAGAAGAGATGGTTGATTTATATACTGTTGATTGGTCAGAGGTACCATTGTTTCCTCCAAGTACATATAAATAATCTGTTCCACCTATGTTAGTTGTTAAAGTGGCATGTTCTTTAAGCCCAGCAGAGAGTTGGGTTTGGGAGGTGATGGAGAGTGTTCCCATTTTATCTACCATGGCCACAGCCTTTAATGATCCTGTACCCTCCTGTTTAATGGTAGTTTCCTGGGAGGTAACATAAGCACTGTCTCCTGAGGTCCAAGAAGAGGCATCATCAAAGGAATCAAGCTGGGTATTACCGGTATAAGTAGAAGGAGTAGAAGATAAAGTAGAGTTACCATAGAAAAGGTAATAGTTAGAAGATGAGCCTGAAGCAGCTATGGAGGCAGACAGTTGGAAGGTAAAAACTATCGAGGAAGAGGTAAAGGAAGAGATATTCCGGCCAATCTCGGTAAAGGTAGAGCCATCTGTAGAGTAGAATAATCTAAAGTCTTTGTAGGGGGAGGATTGTTGGGAGTTAGTATAAACCTGGTTGGAATCAACAGAGTTTAAGGTTACTGAGACCTGGTAGTTAGAAGGTAAGGCATTGGAAGCATCATTGTTTTGGATAGTGATAACCCTGCGGTAGGTAAAGTCATTCTCTGCTACTGAGGCAATATTAGTCCAACCCCCGGGGATAGCTGTACCAATGATGGCTCTTGAGGAATCAGTTAAAGAAAAAGCTGCTCCAGACATCTGTCCTGAGGAGTTAATGGAAAAGTAAGTAGAAGTTCCAGCATTGTTTTGGATCTGAAAGATATCATTAGATCCAGTAGGAGAAGCCTTGACAGTTAAGGCGGTAGTAGAACCGGAGGCAGGGGCAACAGTAGTATCCCCTGACAAGATAGTAGCACCTGTTACACCTAAGGTAGAACCTAGGGTAGTAGCTCCGGTAATGTTGGCATCACCGGTCACATCTAAGGAATAGGAAGGGGTAGTATCATTGATCCCTATCCTGTTGTTGGCAGTATCAATATACAGTGTCCCTGAATCAATACTTAGAGAGTAGTTGGAAGAAGAGGCTGAGATAGCTAAATCAGCATCTAGGGTCATGGAATCAGCTAGTTCTGTAAAATCAATGGAATCAGCTACAATAGATGAGCCGGTTAAAGAGGACCAAGCAGGAACTCCAGAAGAAACGATCAAAGCCTGTCCCGTAGAACCAACAGCCAGTTTAGATAAAGTATCTGATGCAGAAGTATATAGTACATCACCTTTAGTATAGGTAGTGAGTCCCGTTCCTCCATAACCTGTCCCCATCTTAGTCCCGTTCCAGGTACCGGTAGTAATAGTCCCTAAACCGGTAATGGAGGTAAAGGAACCGGAAAGGGTATTGGAATCAGATGAGTTGATGGTTTTATTAGACAAAGTATCAGTGGAAGTTTTAGTAATTAAAGTATCAGTGATATCCGGTAAGGTTAGAGTTTTAGAAGAGGAAGTAGGTGTCCAGGTTAAAACACCGGTTATTCCGGTACTAAAGGTAACCTGGTTTTTAGTAGAGGTGAGGTTTAACCCTTCCACAGTCGGAGCTCCACCTGAGGCCAGCTCTTCATCTAAAGTTAAACCTTGACCGGAAATGTTTAAAGAGGTAGTCCCCAATATATCAGAGATGTGAATTCCTCCTCCTTCTAAGGCTTTAAAGTTAACCCCATTGATAGTCCTGCCTACTACTAAATCCCCACCTAAAAATACATCCGAGTTAATCTCTAGATAGTGTTTGGTAGTAGACTCTGCTAAAACAGCAGCTTTATTCACTCCGGAGGAGTCCCTTCGACTTCGCTCAGGGCCACCATCCGGGGTGTGAGCCTGGGTTAGGTAATTTGGTGATAGTCTGCTGGCAATCTGTATTGATAGACTGCTAAGGGGGGAGAGAAAAGGGATTTTGCTGTCAGAAAGCTCCTTTGATCTCAAAGGGGAAATTAAAGTAAAAATAACCAGCAGTCCGGTGGCTAGAAACGTGCCTGTTATAAAGATAGAGAGACTGATGAAGGAGATCTTTTTTAAGGTAGAGAAGTAGATCTGATGATAGGGGGACAAAATTGAACCAGAATCATCTAAGGTGTTGCTTTCTTCATCAGCTATAGGCAGATAGATGACCGGTTTTGTCTGAGACTTAAGGTCTTCTTTTTTGATTATTTTTTCTGCTTTTTGACTATTTACTTGGACTTGCTGGATTAAGGAAGAGGAGGTAGGGAGGGGAGGAGGAAAGGTTTTCAAAGGATAAAGCCTGGTTCCCCCGGGAGTATAAATCGCGGTAATCTTGCCTGATCTTTCCCATCTTCTTAAGGTATCAACAGAGACACCTAAGGTTTTGGCAGCTTGGCCGATTTTAATAAAAGAGTTTTGGTTGAGGACACGTTTTCCCATAAGGGTTTCCGTCTGCAAAACTGCTCTTCTTCTACCATACCTAGATTTGCCCAGATTTGTCAAGTAGAATATATCAAAACAAATCACCTAAAAAGCGTACAAACAGTCTAAAATGAAAAGTTTTATTACTCAGGAGATTGGGTTGTTGTGTCAATAAAAATGGTTATTATTTATCTTCAATCGGGGGTTAAGGGAAGGTGAACATCAGTGTAGATTTTTACCTGATTGCAGGAGGCATAAATAATAGCCATAGGAAAGTTAAATTTCTCTTCTGATTTATCTGTCTTTCTAATGATGATAGGAGTATTCTCTACCAAAGTCACAAAGTTAGCATGCATCGGTAAAATATCAAATTTACCAGCTGAATTAATAGAGGAGAGCGATAAAGCCTCACCTGAAAAAAGCTCCTCTTTGGGAGCAATGATTTTAACTTTTAGCAATGGTATGGTAGTAGTTTGAGCCATTCTAAAACTTGGTGTCCTTTAATGCTCCAATATATAAAAGTTTCTCCGGCTGGACCTGATCTAACCTTCCGGCCAGTATTAAAGCAATATCGGCAACAGTATCTTTTTTGGCCACATAAACCCCCTTGCGGGCAGTATGAACTTCCGTCACAAAAAACGGTTGAGTTAAATAATGGATAATCTTTTTTACCCTATTGTATAGCAGCTGATCAGAGGGGGAAAGTTCACTTTCTCCCACAATGGCCACGATGTGAGAGAGCTTTTGATATCTATCCAAAGACTGCTGGAAAGCGGTTAAGGTTTGGTAGTGCTCCTCGCCGATCATGTTTTTAGAGAGGGTGGAAGAGGAGGATTGATAGATATCAACCGGCGGGTACAGTCCCATTTGGGCCACGGAGCGGGATAAAACCACTGCTGTATCCAAAAAGGACATAATGGTATTTACCCCGGCATCAGTGACCTCATCAGAGGGTACATAAATAGTTTGGATAGAAGTAATGGAGCCGCCTTCGGTCGAGACCAGGCGGTCCTCCAGGTTGGAGACCTCAGTCTGCATGGTGGCCTGGTAGGCCTGTTCCGAAGGTGTGGTTCCCAATAAGGTGGCTACTTCATTGCCGGCTTGGACAAAACGGAACATGTTATCAATAAAAAACAGGACATCTTTTTTCTCCTGGTCGCGGAAATATTCAGCGATGGCTGTGGCACCCAAAGCCACCCGGAACCTGACTGCCGCATCTTCATTCATCTGTCCCAGGATCATGACCGTGTTTTTCATCACTCCTGACTCTACCAAACGTTTATAAAGCTCCTGGCCTTCCCTGATACGCTCCCCAACTCCGGCAAAAACCGATACCCCGGGGTGAATTACCGTAATATTATGAATCAGTTCAGTCATAAGGATAGTTTTACCGACACCGGCACCGCCAATAAAGCCGATTTTCCCGCCCCGCAAGAATGGAGTTAAAAAGTCCATAGCTTTAATGCCGGTTTCTAAAATATCCGTACCGCCTTTGACCACGTTTAAAGGTGGAGTCTTAGAATAAATGGGCAGCCGGTTGGAAAAAGAGATTGGCCCTTGTCCATCTTGAGGTTCACCAAAAAGGTTGATCACCCGGCCTAAAACTGAGCCGCTGCCAGGCATGGTTATCTCCGAGCCGCTGCCGGTAATTGACATACCCCGATATAGTGTGGATAACTTTGATAGGGCAATACATTGAGAAATATCTTCAGTCTGGTAAAAGACCTCCATCTTAACTTCTGGATCATCGGGAGAGGTGAGGATTTCAAAAAGAGCCGGCAGCTTGGCTGATTCTATTTGCACCTGCACAATTTGACCTTTAACTCCTTTGACTGTGCCTTTGACGGGAGAAGTGGCGTCTTTAGTCGATTTGCCCATGGTGCTCCTTTTTCCACCCGATGAGGGTGGCGATTGTTTCCAGTAAACGGTTGTTATCAATGGCTCTTTTAGCTTCAGCTAAAAGCTTCTTTTGAGTTTTGATCAGATCATTAGCGTTACCCTGGGCTTGGTCCATGGAAGTGAGCCTGGCAGCAGTTCTCGCCAGCTCTGATTCTAAAAAAGTCTGTTCAAACAAAAGTTGGGTAATTTGAGTGTTGAAAAACTCCACCATTTTGTCAATCTCCGGTTCAAAGATGTAGCTTAAGCTGCCTAGTTTGCTTACTTTTAAGTAATGTTCCGGAGGAGCTTGAACGATATCCACAACGTGCGGTTCTTGGATTAAAACAGATTGCATCCGGGAGTAATAAACCAGGATTTGTTGGTATCCGGTTAAGCTAATAACCATCTTTCTTAACTCTTCCACCATGGGTAAGTCATCTTTAAAGATAAACGGTTGATAGGGATGAAAGTAGCCCATGGTTTGTAAAAACTCCCCTCCGGTTTTACCAACCACAATACGGTCAGTTTTAAACTTAGTAGTGTTGAGGATAAAGAACTCGACCAGTTGAGTTTCCAAACTTCCATAGAAGTGGTAGTTGGAGGTGAGTAAGATACTTAAAGTGCCCCTCCTTTTAGTAGCGATTTTAATGCCTTGGCGCATGGCTGCAACCCTCACAACATGGAAGATCTCGCTAATTTCTTGAAAGAAGTTACGGTTTTTTTCAATGCCTTTTCTAATCTTCTGCAGCTTAATAGCAGCGATTTCGCTGTAGGCTTGGGCTACCAACTTTAAAGAGTTGCTGTCTTCTAGTACTTGGTTGATTTGCTTGATGGTTGACATGGTTTATTGTTTTTCCTCCTTTTCTGATTTATTGGTTGGTGGTTTGTTATTGTTTGATAGTGTAACAGGGGAAGGGGATGGCTGTGGAAGAGAAGTCCTTACCGCCGCTGCGTTTTGAGTAGCATATTGACTGATGATCTGTCCCAGTTTGTTGCTGACCTTTTCCAGGGCCAGAAACAGCTCTTGATCGTTCTTGAAAGTGGTGGTGGCTTTGGTGATTTGCACAAGCTCGGGATCCCCGAGAAAAGCTTTAACTAAGGATTCTTTATATTTTTTAACAAACTCCCGGTCCCGGTTTTGCATAAAGGGAGTCATGGGAAGGGCCAGCAGGACAATTTGCAGCTCCTTAGGAGTAAATCCCAAAGCGGGCTGTTTCATGAGCTCTTCCAGCATCTCCCGCTGTTTTAATACCAGCTGAGTGCTGGCGGGCAGTTCAAAGCTGAAACGGCTGACTGTTTCCAGTTGCGAGGCTTGGGCCAGTATCTGTTTAATTTGAGTAGCTAAGGAGTTTTGCACCCGGTTTTGAGTTTGCTGTCCCACACGGGACACGGAAAGTGAAACGTCGATAGCTGGCCGTTGTCCTTGGTTATATAAAGAGGCTTTAAACAACAGATGCCCGTCAGTCATACCCATCAGGTTAGTGGGGATTAAGGTGGTAAAATCACCCAGGTTAAGTTCAATGACAGGCAAAGCTGTAATTGAGCCCCCGCCAGCTTCCTCCTTAAAATTACCGGCCCGTTCTAAAAGATGGGAGTGTTGATAGAAGATATCTCCAGGATAAGATTCCCTTCCCGGAGGACGGTTGGCAAGCAGTGCAATTTCCCGGTAGATCTTAGCATGGTTACCCAGATCATCTAAGACAATTAGCACATCCTTGCCTTGTTTTTGAAAATACTCAGCCATAGCAAAAGCTGTTTGGGGAGTTAGAAAGATCAATGGAGCTGGGTCGGAAGAAGCAGCCGCTACTACTACAGTATACTTTAAGGCATCGTTTAAGTAGAGCATATCAATCAAGCTTCTGACTTCGGAAACAGGCTTGCCGATAAGAGCATAAACACAGATAACACCGGTATGTTTTTGGTTGATAATGACATTAGTTAAAAAATCGGTCTTGCCGGAGCGGGCATCCCCTAACACTAACTCCCTTTGACCCTGGCCTAAGGGGATTAAAGTATCAACTAAAGTAATACCGGTATCAAATTGTTGACTGATAAACTCCCGGGAGCTGATGCCGGGAGCTAAGGGATCTAAATCAGCGTAAGTGATCTCGGTATTTTTAGACAGGGGCCCTTTGCCGTCAATGGCTACCCCCAAGGAGTTGACTGCCCGGCCCAACAAAAACTCGCCGACGGGGACAGTCATTTTTTGACTCGCGCAGTGGAATATTTGGCCGGGGGAGACTACACCGTCGTCTAAAAGCAGGATCTCCACCGTATCCGGGAGCAGTGCACTGATCCATCCCCTCAGTCCCTGATCGTTGACCACCAGATCGTTTACCCGGGCGGATGGTAAACCGTCAAGGTAAGCCAAAAAATTTTTGATGCTTTTTACAAAACCGACTTCTTCCATTAATGCTTAATATACTGTTTTAAGGCTGCTAATATTGTTTGTTGGTTATCGGTGATTCTCTGACGCAGGGAATAATCACGGGCTAGTCCGTTCCAGATCAGCCTGGCTCCGGCAATTAGAGAGGGATCAATTTTAAGGTCCATCATAAATTTTTCTCCATAAGCAGAACGTAAGTGTTTACCTAGTTTTTCGGTCTCTTCTTGGGGCAGATCTACCGGCACGAAGATGGTTAAGGGCCTAATATTTTTGATCTCTTCTTCAATAGTGTTAAAAAGTTGGTAGATATTTTTATCATTAAACCCTTTAAAAAAATCTGCGGGGAGAGAAGAGATCCATCCGGCTTCCTCTCCGCTGGCTTCTTTTAAGGAAGGAGTGTTGGCCTGAGAAAAAAATTTTCTAATAACTACTTCACGCAGTGTCCTTAAGCGCCTTAAAGCCTGAACCCTGGTAAAAGTACTGGTTAGTATTAGGTTTAATAGTTGCTGTTCCATAAATCACCCTATAAACTTCTCTGACTTAGCCTTCTCCAGAGCTTCATAGACTAAATCTACCTGATCACTTAAAGTCAGCTTCTTGGTTAAAACCAGACTGAGGGTCTTTTCCAACATGGCGATAATGTTTTCATCCACCAAAGCCATCTGCTGGATTTTGTAAGTATTGATCAGCTCCCGGGCAGCCCTAAGCTCCAGCTCTATAGCGCTGACGCTTTTTTGCTCGGTGGAGGTTAAGAAATTAGTCAAGTTTTGTTCAAAACGCTCAAAAATCTCGTTGACTTTTTGTTTGGTAAATTCCTGACTTAAAAGCTGCATCTGCTCTGATCGGGTGCGCAGCTCATCCAAAAATTTAACAAACTCTCCTTCTGCTTCAGTAACATGTTGGGTAAAGTTTTTTTCCAGATCCTGGCTGACTCTCTCTAGCTCTTCTTCGTATTTACCTTCAAGGCTGCGGGCTGCCACTTTGCTGTCAGCCACTACTTTAATCCCTTCAAGCTCAGCGTTGCCTAAAATCGTTTGGGCTTTCCGGTAGGCCCGATAGAGGATACTATGGCTTTTGGCGTCTGTTGTTTCATTTTCTTTGTTGGTTTTTTCATCATGGTAAAAAAGTGCCAAAATTAAAGTGGCAGCAGAGAGAGCTATGAGCAGCAAGTTTTCAACGGTTAATATTTCGGGCATTAGATTAAGCATAGCAAAAAAAATTCAAAACGCAAAGCTCAAAACTCAAAATTTGACATTTATAACCTTAGGATAAATGCTGCGGCGACAATTCCCAGCGATGCTGTCAGCACGGTAAAGATGATATTTAAGGCAATAGAAAAAAGAATAGCTTTTTCAGCCAGTGGGTTTCTGCCGATAGCCTCAATGCCTTTGGGGACCGACCGGGAGAAGGTTAAAAATCCCAGGCCAAAACCCATCAAAGCGGTGGTAGCAGCAGCGATATATCTTAGTACTTGGATAAATTTGTTGGGGTCTTGCATATTTTGGAAGAGGGCTACATTGAAAGAGTCCAAAAGCCGGGCGTTAGATTTAGACCGGGAAAGCTCGGCATATTCAATTCTTAAAGCCACCGGGACTTTGCCGGAGGCGACCTCTTTGCCATTTTGGGTAATTTTTTGCCCTTCGGTCTCTGTAAAAGGGGCTAAAGCTACTCCGATAATATAACCTGAAAATATCGCCTTTTGGCCTTTGCCGGGGATTTCAGAGGAGGTGATATAATCTCCGGCCTTGATAGCCCCTCCCAGGGTAGTAACATTAACTTGGGCATTGCCAAATCTGGCTACCGGTTGGCCTTTATTATCTACCCGCCGGTAGGCTAGTAGTGGTTGGTTCTGCAGTACTCCAAAGAGATGATAATCATAAGGAAGGCTGGCCCGGATGATGCCTTTTCCGGTGGTAGTTATTAAAATATCCCCATCTTTGGCCTCCTTATCGTTAATCTCATAAACGTTGGAGACATCAGTAGAAAGGTTCTGGGCTAAAACAGGAGGTACGTAGTATGCAGTATGTAATATATAGTATGTAGAAAAAACAATAAAGAAGAGAAAGAGCTTTTTCCTAAATTTTGACTTTTGACTTTTGACTTTTGAGTTATTGCAGGGCATTACTTTTAAATTACCTTAAATCAAGCTAAAAATCAATCACGTCTTCTTATCTTTTCTTCCATTCTTTTTTTAAATAAATTTTCCCGGAAACCACCCTCTTTGACAAACTTTTCCTCCAATGCTTCTATTTGCTTTTTAAGCAGGTAAGTTTCCATTTGACAAAAAGTCAGAAGAAGATTAGCTGCCTCTTCAGGATTTTTGGGGAGGTTGGGGGTGTTAGGGGTGTTAGGATTTTTCCAAACCGCCCGAAAATCCCTAAAAACCCTAATCCTTGGATCTTCTTTACTCCAGGTTTGAAAATTATTCTGCCTTAAGAAATCTTCGTAATCACAAGCCAGTTCTTTCATTGAGCCTTCGGCAACTCCTACCAGCCTGATATAAGTTTCCAGGCTTTGGACAGTGTAGCCTTCTGCAATATTCTGTTTGCCAGAACGGGCAGCTTGGGTCATTTGGTCAACAGTACGGGATTTTTTATCGATCCAGCGGTCAATAAACTGTATTGTTAGATCATTAATAACAGTTGCTAAAATATAACTTGCAAGTCTTTTATAACCTTCCATAATAATCTCCCCTAACACAGCCCTAATATCCCTAAGGACTGCCTGTGACCGGGCTAAAGTTCACTGCGCCGTTATTATAAACATCCTTAACCTGGGTGGCAGTTAAGGCATAGTTGTAAATTCTGACATCACCTGCCCTGAGCGTAGTCGAAGGGTCAATCTGGCCATTTATTTTAAGCATAGCATTTGAGATAATATTTGAGCCTCCGTGTTTGTGGGGCGGTAGGCTAATGGTAGACCACCTGTCCCCTAAACAGATACTGCGGGTTCGAATCCCGTCCGCTCCACGGAGGTATTTTTTGTAATTATTACTTGACAATTTAGGTCTTTTGTGGTAAATTATCATCAATTCTGTTTGGGGGACGATAGTTGGTTTACCTACTACCGTAACATTAAAACCGTCCGTAAGGACGGTTTTTTGGTGGAAATTTCCTCTATTTTAAAAAAACGAATTTGCGGAGCAAATTAAAAAGGTTGTGGTTAGTGCTAGTTTTTGTTCGAGCGAGTCTGCGAGTCGAGAACTACAACTTGAATTTATCTATTAATATTGTTTTTTTCTTTTCTTGGCTCCAGTCTTTAATTTGAAGCTCTCTTCTACAGGCATCCTGATAATCAAAGTGTTCTTCGTAATAAACTAAAGCTTTGACTCCATGTTTAGCTGTATAAGCGCTGCCATTTCCAGCCGAATGTTGTTCATATCTGATATTTATATTCCAAGTTCTGCCAGTATAGTAAGTACCATCTTTGCACTCAATTATATACACATACCATCTCCATTGTTTAAACATATGTACTTCTCCATGCGTTCGCTTCGCTCACTTAGTCGAAGAAAAAATAAGGTTATGGCGAGCCTGTTAACGGTCCAAAATTTACAGCTCCGCTATTATAGATATCCTTTACCTGGGTAGCAGTTAGGGCATAATTAAAAATCTTCACATCATCAATCTGGCCATTGAAATAATTAATCCCCCCGTCGAATGTAGTCCACCATCTTCCAATATTCAAAGTATTAGAGCTATTAACCATCGCTCCAGAATTATTGGGAGCAATCGTACTGGTCAAGATACCATTTTGGTAGAAGCTGGCATTTGTCCCATCCCAAGATACAGACACATATATCCAAGAACCAGTGCCAATAGAAGCGCCTGTATCAGCAGCGTCGCGCCACTGATTTAATTGATTACCGAGTCTTAATTGTAGTTTCGAACTTGAGTTGATGTAAAAGGAATAGCCATAAGTTTGATTACTGGCATAATCCTGCTTACTCACTATATAATCAGTACTAACAGTAGTAGGTTTTATCCAAGTTGAAATGGTAAAATTAGTGGGATTTAAACTAGAATTATTGCTTACACTTATATAATCCCCAGTTCCATTAAAGGTGGGAGCATAATTTCTTTTTCCAGCGCCAGTACCGCCAGATCCTCCCCAGAAAGTAGAAGAAGTAGTACATGTTCCCAATGTGGATGTAGCTGTAATGGTTCCAGTATTAGAATTCCCCGAGGAGTCGTTGGCCACTGTTCCCTGGCATTCATCCATCTTCCACCAGCCCACAGGCTTACCCCTGTTATAATCCCAGGCAATTTGAGCAGCAGAACGGGCATATCCAAAAACCTTGACGCTATCGATTTGACCGGTAAAAGGGGCTCCCCCTGCTGAGTGGGCACCTATTCTGAAAGGTCTGTTAGTGTTGTCCGGCGCAGGAGCAGCAGTTGGCGTTTTACTATCTTCTTGTTTACCATCAACAAAAATTCTGGTGTAGCTTGTTCCTGACCAAACAACTACTAAATGATGCCAATTCCCATCATTAACAGAGGTAGTGCTTGTAGCAAATGTACAAACACCGTCACTACATCCCATAGCTTTTCCGGTGCTACTGATATTTATATTGGCATAACCTTCAATATCGGCTATCAGCTTTGTAGCAGCCAGATTAGAAGTTGTTTTTACCCATGCTTCGATAGCTCCTGAGCTAATCTGACTGTTTGAATAAGGATTATTAGAGGTATCCACCAGATCGTCAGAACCATTAAAATTTCCACCTTTACCCATTTTACCTGTTGTCCAATGTGATCCTGTCCCCGCCCACGTTCCAGTCTTGCCGTTCCCGGAAGTATCATTAACAGCAGTTCCTGTCCCTTCCTCCAAATCCCATCTGCCTACAGGGGCAGCGCAGGAGGTAGTATCTCCTGGGATACAGTATTCCTGGTTGGCAGCCTGGGGTTGGTAGGAAGAATTATTCCCGGCAGCTCCTAAAACCAGTGATGAGCCTCTATTATATTCAGTCTTCACCTCATCAGAAGTCAAAGCATAATCATAGATCTTAACTTCATCTATAGAACCTGCAAAATACTGCACAGCATCCGGACGTCTGCCAATATTTAGATTATTTGCTTCGTCTTTTAGGGTTTGGATACCAGTATTTACTGTATATTTGTTTATGCCGTTTATGAAAAGTTTACAATTGGTACCATCATATGTAGCAATAATATGTGTCCAAGTATTTAAGGGGATAGCAGGATTAACAGTTACTCCACCACTATCACAGTTCACCGAGCTTGAACTATTCACAAATCTGAATTTTAAAATTGAGCCTGAACTGCCTAAATAGAGTTCATAAGCAGCAGTTGCCGCAGCAGCCCAATTTCCTTTGGCAAGGATAGTTTTGTCTGAAGCTGGGTAACTACTGATATTGATCCAGGTTGATGCGGTTATTGCCGTAGTAGGGTTGAGTGCAGCATTATCAGAAACTACTATGAAATCGTTACTTCCATCAAAACTCAAAGCTTTGCCAAATTTGCCGGAGTTAGTCCAGCCTGAAGTGGAGGTGGCTGGGACAGCCATGCCTGACTCTGCTCCATCAAGAGCAGAACCTCCTGAACCTGAGTTACAAACATCATTTGTCCCACCGGAACATTTATTATCTGCCCCTTCATCAAATTTCCAATACCCTACAGCTGATCCAAGAGGGGAACCAACGGCCGGGTGTCCGGCATTCATATCAGAAACAATCTGTTTGGAAGTTAGGGCATAGTTATAAAATTCAAAACCATCAACAACTCCTGTTAAATTAGAATAAGGGGTGGAAGCACTGTCATCCTGGCCGATTTTAAAAACAGCTGAGGTATCATCCGGCAAAGTAGTGAGGGCTTGTGATCCTGTTTGTACCCCATTGACAGAGATTTTTAGGTTAATTTTGTCATAAGTACAGGCTACATGAGTCCATCTATTTAAGGTGATGGCAGTAGAAGAAGTGACAGCTGTTTGCCAGGTAGTGGTTTTAATCTGGCAGCCCACAAAACCTGAGGAATCAGTAAACATTCTGAGTTCTTCTGATTTTCCCACTAAAGCTTGGGAAGCTATGGAAGAGGTGGGCTTGACCCAAAGTTCCATACTAAAAATACCTGAATTTGTGGCCAGGGCAGGAGAAGGGGTTAATAAATTCCAAATCACAAATCCCAAAACCCAAAGAAAACCAAATGTAAAAATTTTCAAATTAAACATAGATATTTTCCGGATTATTCCGGTCCCTTTCCCACATTAATGGGTTATCCATAATATATTGGGATATTTTGTTTAGGTCTTTTTCATTCCTAATGATATGTTCGTAATAATTACGTTGAAATATTTTTTGATATTCTGTAGGGGCGGGGTTTTCCCGCCTAATGTTATTGTTTTCCCGCCCAATGTTATTGGGGTCGGAATACCCGACCCCTACATTATTAATTTGTTTTGTTGATTGATATTTAAAATATGCAATAATATTTCCCAATGTGATTTTCCGTAGGGGCGGGTCTTGTACCCGCCCTAGGTCCAGGGCACCCACGAGGGGTGCCCCTACAGAATTATCAATGATGATTATTCCATGAAAATGATTGGGCATGATTTGATATGTATCAATTATTACCGGAAACCGGTCTGGTAATGATTCCCAAATTGAAACCACCAAATTACCCAGGGTATTGGTTTCCATTTTCCTGTTTACAACATCCCCAAACAAATATTCCCTGTTTTGGGTGCAAATGGTTACAAAATATGCCCCGTTGGATGTATAATCAAACCATTTTAATCTGATTGAATGACGGTTTTTCATATTTTTTAATATGCAAAATCAGGCACACTAACATTAGACCCTGATGTTCCAATTTAGCTTGTTATTTGACAAAAATTTAGCCATATGTTATACTACAAACAATCACGCCCCTCGGGAAACCGGGGGGGTATTTTTTCTAAACAGATCCATATTCAATTTATCTACAGCTTTAGTAAAAATTCCCTGTTTAATTTGATATATTTCTTTTCCAAGATGACCGTGGGCAAATATAATAATTACCTGTTTTTTAAGACGAATCAAAAGATTATATAAGGGCGCAAAATCCCCATCACCGGAAAATAAAATATAGGTATCAATTGTTTGCAGGCAACGGTATACGTCCATAACAATCTCAATATCAAAATCGCATTTTCTGCGTAAAATCTTTTTACTGAGGATTTGTAAAAGTTGTTCTACTTCTTCGGTTTTTAAGGTACTTGTCGCAATAAGCGAGGTTTTTACTTCTTTAGCAATATTACGGAAGTGAGATGAATCAAGACTTACAGGAATATACTTGACCTCTTTGCTGATTACTCGGAACCCAACTTCCTCCATTTTCTTTAGAAACTGCTTTGATTTAGGATGCTTATCTTTACCATAATAGAAATTTATTTCTTCAACTTGCGGGTATTTTTTAAAATAGCCAAATAGTTTTTCCGGATCAACCTCTTTTTTAAGAGATTTTTTCCACCCATAAACATTGGCCCAATCAATAAAAACCGCTGTTTTGCCCTTTAATTTTAAAACCTGTTTTTTATCCATAATTAATAACTAAAATCTGGGATTGATATATTAGACCCGGATGAGCCATTTATCTGCACTCCTTTCCCATATTTTCCTGTAGTCCAGGTACTACTATTCACTGTGCCGTTGTTGGAATTGCCTGAGGAATCATTGGCTGAGGTGCCGGAACCTTCCTCCATGTTTAGTTGGACTTTAGGCCCTGGAGCCCAGTTATATAGATCAGAAACTTCTTTGGGGGAAAGAGCCCGGTTATAAATACGGGTTTCGTCAATAGAACCATTAAAATCACTAAAACTACAACCTTCTCGACAACCAAGTTGGAAAGGATCAGCAGAAACAGTGGTAGCTGTTAAGCTGTTATTACTAATTGTGCCGATATTTTGTGTTCCATCAGAATAAATCTTGACTCCATTGGCATTTGAGGAGCCATCATAGGTTACAAATATATTATGCCAGGTGTTATCACGGACATTAACATTACCTGTTACATCGATAGCATTGGTGCTTTGGTTGTTGGCTAAGTGAAAAGAAATGGTGCCATTAGCGTTGATAGTAACTCCATAACCTTCTCCAGCATTATCATTATCCCATTTGGCGACGACAAACTCTCCTGAACCCCCAGCAGCTGATTTTACCCAAACACCAATAGAAAAGGGGTTAGTTCTTTCAAAGCTTAAGACATTTCCCATGCTGATATAATCTCCTGTGCCATCATAAGAGGTTCCATTACCATATTTACCAGTAGTATTGGCAGTATTACCGTTCCAGGCACCATCTCTACTGTTTCCAGATGAATCACAGCTATCGTTTACTCCACCAGTACAAGTATTAGCAGCTGTCTCATTCATTTTCCAGTAGCCTACCAGGCCATTTGATAACCAATCTTCTGGTTTAGAACCTAAAACAGCAGATGTTCCTTGTTTTGTCCCGGCATTAGCTTTGCCAGCCAGGTAATCCTGCTTGACCTGAGCAGCAGTCCGGGCATAAGAATAAATTTTCAGCTCATCGATGTAACCCTTAAAAATATCAGAAGCACCACTATTAGCAGCCCCTATGGTTGCATTGATCGTATAAGACAAAGTTGCCGTTTGCGCATTTGTTTTATTTAGGACTCCGTCGATATAAATTCTTACATTCGTACCGTCATAAGTTGCAACTAAGTAATGCCACTTATTATCATTTACCGCTATTGTTCCCGCAGTCCAGGCATTTCCTCCAACCCAAAACCGAGGATTGTTAGATGCATCTAGGGCAAGGCCATAGCCTTGATAAGGACTGCTAGGGTTGTATTTATAGAAGATAAAGCTATTTGCTACTCCTGGAGTACGAACCCAAGTAGAGACAGTGATATTAGCTGGTTTTAGGGCAGTATTATCGGAAACGGCAGTATAGGCAGTTGAGCCATTAAAATATAGGCATTTTCCACTAATACATTGATCTTCTGTAGTCCAGGTGGGTTTGGTGGTGCCTGATAAAATTCCATCATTGTTACTAGGCGCTGAATCTTGAGTTGTTGTTCCTTGTCCGTCATCAAATTTCCAGTAAGCTGCCGGTCCCGGGCCTTGCTCCTCTGTGGCAAAAGAGGTGGAAGGAACAGCCTGGCCCTGGACAGCAGTCAGGATAGAAGAAGTGGAGTCATTGTAAAGCTGGGTAACTTCAGAAGCAGAAAAGGCACGGTTATAGATACGAAGCTCGTCAACATCACCTTTATAATATTGTCCAGTGCCCCCACGAGAGGCAATAAACACGGCTGAAGCGTTGGTAGTAGTGCCGGTAGTGGTATCCGAAGCCGTACCGTCGGCAGCTCCATCAATGTATAACCTTAAAGTAGAACCATCTTTTACTCCTATTACATGGTGCCAGGTTCCCCCTGTAATGGCAGTTGATCCTATAGGAAAGGGATTGTTTGTCCCATCATAACGACCAAACAATATAGAATTGCCTTGAAACCGGAACACATAAGAATATCCTCCAGTACCGCTCCATTTTTCAACGATCGCATCCCCGTTTGCGTTAGTACCGCCATCTTTAACCCAAAAAGATAGGGAGAAATTTTGATTATAAGCAAAGTCAATATTATCTGTGTCCGGGATAGAAACGGTGTCATTACTGCCATCAAAGGTGCCGGCGTTGGCATATTTTCCTGATGAGGTAATTGTTGGGGCAGATGTATTGGGGCAGGCTGTGCCATTATTAGCATTTCCAGACAGGTCTTTAACAGTAGCGGTGGAACAGTCACCTGTCCAGGAAGCTTCATTCATATTCCAATACCCAACCAACCCATTGAATAGCCTGAATTTGTTAGAGTCTGATCCGGCTTGTGCTGTTGGGTTGCCGTAGTACATATAGAGGGTGTAAGTGGTGGTGTTTTTGGGAACTAAATCTGCTTGAACCCAGATTTTAACAGCAGTGGTAGTAGAGTTATCACAAGAGGAAGCTAGATAGTAGGGGAGGGCTTTACCCCCTGTAGAGGTAAATCTTAAGTCTTGGCAGGCAGATTGAAGTTTAGAAGAACCTAAGGTAGAGGTATTTACAGTCAAAAGCGTTTCTAAATTAGAGATATCAGAGGAGGAAGAAGTAACTGTCATAGTAATAGCCTGCCTGTAAAGCCAGTTTTCATCAAACCAGGCAGCTCCTACCTTAGCAGAGAAGAAATAACCATATAGAAAGATAAGAGCGCTAGCCACTAAAATAGCTGGGAAGATAAACCCAGCTTTTTTGAAAATCTTTATGAATATATTTTTAGGTAATTTTGTCATTTTTCTATTAGATGACTGATCAACTTTTGTCTTTTATGTGCGCTATGTTTTAATTCGTATTCTCTCCATCTTGCTAATGACTGATTTGGATATTCCTCATAACCTATGAGAATAAGTGGCACTCTATATTTAGTAGATTTATTATAACCAGCATTGTGATTTTTTAATCTCTTTTCTATATTATCTGTTTGCCCAATATAGTAGTTTCCGTCTTTTAAACTTTTTAATAGATACACGTAGTATTTATTCATAGTTTATGTTCATCAAACTCTCCGAGCCTACGGCTCGTAGAGCCGGAGGCCAGGAAGCTTGGGCTGGTTTAGAAAAGTAGGAAAAAAGGAAGATTAAGGCTCCAGCCACTAAAACAGCAGAAAAGAAAAAGAAAATTGGTTTGATTAGTCTAATACGTCGAATTAGTCTCATTTGTCTAATTTTCCCTCACGAAAGGCGAGACGTCTTTTAAAGAGGTTTTCTGAATAGCCTCCTTCAGAGATAAACTTTTCTTCTAAAACTTTGAGCATCTTATCTAAGAGATAGTTTTCCTTGTTGATAAGGGTGATTAGCAGGTTACAGAAGCTTTCTGGGTTATTGGTCCAATGGGTCCAATTAGACTTATTAGTCTCATTAAGAGAGACTCGGAGAGCGCGAATCTTAAGAACCCGGGGATCTTCCTTGTCCCAGAGCTTAAGGTTATTAGTTCTTAAGAAGTCCTTGTAGTCTTCTAAGAGCTCTCCAAAGCTGGCCCTGGCTACTCCGGTCAGCTTAATGTTCATCTTGAGGCTTTTTTCTAAAGAACCTTCCACAATATTTTGCTTGCCCGATCTGACTGCCTGGATCATTTGATCAATGGTTCTATAAGACAAATTGGTCATATTAGACTTATGAGTCAAATATGTTTTGCAGAAAAGTACAGTTAGATCAAAGATAATTACTGCCTGTTGATAAATTATTAGGTTTTGATAGCCTCCGGGCTTTTTAGGATTGGTCAAATTTGTCATATTGGTTTAATTAGTCTTATTGGTCGAATCTACAATCCACCAGTCAAAGGGCAGATCATAAGTTAGGGGTTTGTCTAAGCTAACAGTAAAGCTAACTTCACCACTAATAGCTTTAACATAAGGAGTTTGACCCGAGGTGGAAGCTTTGGGAGTTAAGAAGACTTTGGATTTAGTATCTACCACAGTGGTAAAGATTACCACTGTGGTTTTTCCGGCAGGGATTTTCCCTGATCCCAGGCTGGCTGAGAGAATATCAGTGTTATCAATCTCCAGCTGTTTGGTTGTTACTTTTTGAGCTATTATGTTACCTTTATTATCTATTGTGATGAGGTTATTAAAGAAATCAATATTTCCTGCCAGGGGACCGTTTTGCAGGTAGAGGGTACCTAAGGAACTTAAGGAATCTCCAGTAATACTCATAGTCCCATCTATAGAGAAGTTACCGGCTATGGTGGTATTACCCAGGTAAGTCTCACCTAAAGATTTTAAGGAGTTTTGGAAGATCCCTTCATAAGAGGTGAGTAAGCCGGAGATGGTAGCCTCAGAGAATTCACCCAGGTGAGCTGAGTCAGAAGCCAGGAGAAGATCTGGGGAAGTTAGGCCTAAAACGTCATTTTGGAGTGAAGCCGAAGGCGAAGCCACGCCAG